>Ga0116223_10000086_pt1 | contig 114036 bp, 89 predicted proteins | sample Sb_taG_3_FD_90092 | JGI IMG/M metagenome (GOLD analysis project Ga0116223, IMG submission 90092) | Peat soil microbial communities from Weissenstadt, Germany - Sb_50d_a_PC metaG | ecosystem: Environmental > Terrestrial > Soil > Wetlands > Peat | place: Germany: Weissenstadt | collected 2010-09-21 | reverse complement strand
GTGAGGACCGACACGACGACCTCCGGCTCCTGGAAGGGCGCGTATGGGGCCGATGGCTACAACGTCATCGGCGACAGCGCCAGCTATCCTTCTTACGTGGTGGTGACGCCCTACGGGCAGTCGGATTACGCGTGGGCTTCCTCCACCAGCGTCGGGCAGGCGTTGCAGAAGGCTTCGTCGGCGACCGACCGCATCGCCGCCTGCTGGTTCGCCCTTGCTTCTTTCACCGTCGATCTGACCTTCGGCGACACGAATACGCACCAGTTGTCGCTTTATCTCTTGGATTGGGAGGGCGGGCGCAGCGAGAACGTGGACATCCTGGATGCCGGCAACAACGTGCTGGACACGCGGACGGCGAGCAGTTTCGCCAACGGCGAGTACCTGGTCTGGAACGTGAGCGGCCACGTGGTGGTGCGCATCACCAGCAACTCGAGCCGCAACGCCGTTCTGAGCGGGATCTTCTTCGGCACCGGGACTGCTTCAGCGGACAACCCCACACCGGCGGTCACATCGTTGGCGCCGGCGAGCGAGACAGCCGGCGGAACGTCCTTCACCCTGACGGTGAACGGGACCGGGTTCGTGAGCGGCAGTTCAGTGGTGCGTTGGAACGGGGCCGGGCAGGCGACGACTTACGTGAGCGCCACCCAACTCCAGGCGGCCATCAGCGCCTCGGATATTGCCACCGCCGGAACCGCGCAGGTCACGGTCTTCAATCCGACACCGGGAGGAGGCACGTCGGCGAGCTTCCCGTTTCCCATCAACTCAGTGTCCACGGCCGCGGTGGGAGTCAGCCCCGCATCGGGCAACGCCTTCATCCAGACCATGACATTCACTTTCGCGGACGCGCGCGGTTACCAGGACCTCGATGTGGTCAACGTCCTCATCGGCAACTTCCTTGACGGCCGCAATTCCTGCTACCTGGCGTACAGCCGGCCGCTCAACGTGTTGTACCTGATCAATGATGCCGGTACGGCCCTGCTGCCGGGGCTGGTGCAGTTCGCGGGAACGGCCAGCAACAGCCAGTGCACGGTTACCGGGGCAGGCTCGTCGGCCACCGGCAGCGGGAACACCTTAATGCTCGTGTTGAACATGAGCTTCAGCACGGCATTCGTTGGTAACAAAGTGACTTACATGGCTGCGCGGGACCTCGAAGGCGGCAGCTCGGGATGGCAGGCATTAGGGACGTGGGGAGTGCCCGGTGCGACACCGTTCCCCTCGGCCGGCGGCGTGAGCCCGGCCAGCGGTGCAGGCTCCAGCCAGACCTTCACGTTCACTTTCACGGATCCGAAGGGCTATCAGGATCTGGGCATAGTGAACATCCTGATCAACAACTTTCTGGACGGCCGGCAGTCCTGCTACCTGGCGTACAGCCGGCCGTTGAATGTCCTGTACCTGGTCAACGATGGCGGCACGGAACTGCTGCCGGGCATGGAGCAGTTCGCGGGAACGGCCAGCAACAGCCAGTGCACGGTGACGGGGGCAGGCTCGTCGGCGACCGGAACCGGCAACACTCTGACGTTAGTGTTGAACATGAGCTTCAGCACCGCATTCAACGGCAACAAAGTGATTTATATAGCGGCGCGGGACTCGATCGACGCCAACGACTCGGAGTGGCAGCCGTTGGGTTCGTGGACCGTGCAGTGAGTCTCGGGCGGCGCCCTATCGCACCCCCGCCAACTGGCGCGCGGCGCGCAGTCCCCCGGCGCGCTGGATGTCCGGCACGAAGAAGTTGTCGATGAAATCCTGGTCGGCGCCGGCGAAGCGGCCGGGATCCGCCTGGAGATCCACCGGCTGGCGCGAGACGGCGGCTGCGAAGAGACACCACACGGCGGCCTTCCCGAGGCCGGCCAGACGCGTCTTCGGCGTGTTCAGCCAGGCCAGTGCGGTGAGGATGTCCTGCACCCGGTTGGCGTCGTCGGACTTGTTGAAGGTCAGGAACATCTTCACCGAGCGGTCGCGCGGGGCCACCGCGCTGCCGGTCTGGAAGGCGTCGATCATCAGCACGGAGCGGCCGGACTGCACCAGGCGCGCGACCTCCGGACTCTTGCGCGCGGCCTCGGCGCCCGCGGGATCCACCACCAGCGCCGGCGGGTTCGAACCTTTGATCCAGATGCCGGAAATGCGGTCGCCCTTGCCGGGCCGGCCCAGCAGGATGCGCTCGCCATCGATGCTGCTGAGCACTTCCGACGGCCACTCCGCGGCGAGTGCGCCGGCGAGGCGCTCGCGCGGATTTTCGGTCTGCGCCTGGGACAGGCGAATCCACTCATCGAAAAGTTGCCCGAAGGAGAGGGCGTTGTCAGGCAGCTTGCGATTGTGCAGCGCCAGCATGTCCTGGAGCTTTTCGATGCGGATGGACCGCTCCTTGAAGCGCGCCGGGTCGTCGATGCCCAGCACGTGCTTGCCGAAAAAGGCGTACATGGCTTCGCGGTTCGGCTGGTTGTAATTGTGGGGAGCGTCGAGCAGCAAGGTCGCCACGCTGCCGCCCTGGCCATAGAGGTCGTAGATGGCGCGGACGGCGGGGTACTCTTCGCTCAGCATGTTGCGCGTCCAGTCGCCGGTGGCAGCGGTCATCAGCATGGGGCGCGGCGCCATCATGGCGGCGACCTCCACGTTGTTGGTGTCGAGCCGCAAGTTGGGCGCGTTCTCGCACAGCCCACCGCCCTGCATGATGAGGGAGACCATGTTGGCGGGGGCGGAGAACTTGATGCGGTCGTCGATGGCGGAGATCATCAGCGTCTGAGTGGCGCCGCCGGAGGCTCCCGTCGCGCCGATCTGATTGCGGTTGACGCCGGGGAGTGACTGGAGGAAGTCGATGACCCGGATCGAATTCCACAACTGGAGGCCGAGCGGGCCGAAGCCCCAGAGCTGTTCTTTGGGAGTGTCGCCGAAATCGTGCGGGGTCTGGATGGTGTCGTTGTAGCCCACCATGTCGTAGGCGAAGACCACGTACCCCTGGCGCGCGAGACTGATGGCACGGGCGGGGACGGAAGCGATGGTGGTGTGCTCCAGGCGGCCGTAGTTCCAGTGGCCGTGGGGCGAGAGCACGCCGGGGAAGCCTTCGGGCGGCGCGGGCTTGAGCGGTCGGTAGAGATTGCCGCCGAGGTAGTAGCCGGGGAGCGTTTCGAGCAGCACCTTCTCGATGGAGTAGTCGCGGTTTTCGATGCGCCCGAAGATCTGCGGGCGGAGATCGTTCTTGGGGAATAGCGGGTCGAGGCCGGCGGCGGAGAGAATCTGCTTGCGGAGAAGTTCTTTGTGGGCCTGCCATAGGGCGAGGGTCTGGTAAGTTTTGGGGGCGAAGTGGGTATCGGTGTTGGGCGGGTTGAGATTCCGCGCGTCCTGCGCGGGAATCTGGGCCTGCACGCCGAGGCAGGCGGAGAAGACAACGACGAGGATCCGCATGGTTATAAGGTAGTACAGGGCGGGGCCTCAATACACGGCCCGGCGCGGTGCTTCTTCCATGGTAGCGAGCGAGAAGCGCGGCTCCTCTTCTTTTCCGGCGAGGATGCGGGCGGCGGCGTACTCGCCCACGGCCGGCCCGTGTTTGAAGCCGTGGCCGGAGCCGCCGCCGGCCAGCCACAGGTTGTCGAAATCGGGGTGGCGGTCGATCAGGAAATCGCCGCTGGATGTGCATTCATACTGGCACACGCGCGATTCGGCGAGCGGGGCGCCGCGAAGCGCGGGGAAGCGCTCGGCGAGGAAGCGGCGCGCTTCCGCTACGCCCTCCTCGCTGATGCGGCGGTCGGCGGTGTCGGGATCGATGGCGGGGCCGTGGCGGTCGAACGCGAGCTTGAAGCCGCGGCCGTCGAGAGACGGAAATCCGTAGGGGCCGCGGGGATCCGAGAAATCGATCCACACGGGCAGATCGGGCGGAAGGAAGCGCCCATCGCCGGGCGGCGGGGCGAAGAAGAAGACCTCCTGGCGGGTAGCGCGGATGCGGTTCGCGAGGAGCGCGGGGAAGAGCTTCGGAAGCCAGGGCCCGCAGGCGAAAACGAAGATGCCGGCGTGCAGCTCTTCTCCCGGCAGAGTCCGCACCGCAGCCTGCCGCGACTGGCGGGTGGGCGGCTGAACCGCCGCGGCGGCGAACTCCACTCCGTGGCGAAGCGCATCGTCCACCACTGCGGCGACCGCGCGGCGGGCCATCAGGGCGCCGCTCTCCGGCTCGAAAATGCCGTACGCGCGCGGGTCGGGGAGGCGCATTTGCGGATAGCGCGCGGCGAGCTCGCCGGCCGCCAGGATCTCCATGGGCACGCCGGCTGACTGCAAGGTCCGGCACGTCGCGCTGCTGTAGGGGTCGTCCTGGCGCGCGATCCAGAGCACGCCGGTGCGGTGAAAGAGGGGCTGCCCGGTGCGCGCGGCGAGGTCCCGCCAGGTTTCGAGCGAGCGCACGGACATGCGCGTGTAGATCTCGTCCGCGCCGTAGCCCATGCGAATGATGCGGCTTTCGCCGCCGGAGCTGGACAGGCTGTGGCCGGGGCTCCACGCGTCCACCAGCAGCACGGAACACCCGGCGTGGCGGAGCCGCCATGCACAGCACGCACCGAACACGCCGGCCCCGATCACGGCCACATCGTAGTGTTTCAAAACCCGATCATACATCGCCGGGCTGTCCACGATCGAGGCGGGCGGCGGCTGTTTACAGAATTGGCTTTCTAGTGGTATCCTGACCCCATTCCACGTTTTGAATAGAGTTGGTCTAACTGCATTTAGGGGGCTTTCGGTAACGGAGTTCAGGTGTAGCGTTTCGCCACTTCAGTTGCCGCCTGACCGCCCCTGAACGGAAGGGGGATTTCCAGATGCATTCTCGGGGTACTGTGATTCGACTTCTATTCGCGGCGTTGCTGCTCGTCTCTGCGCCGCTGGCCTTCACTCAAACGCTCACCACCGGCGATCTGACCGGCGTGGTGACCGATTCCACCGGCGCCGTGGTTCCCGGCGCGGCCGTCACCATCAAGAGCGCCGATAACAACCAGACCCGCACGGCCGTCTGCAACGAGTCCGGGCAATACCGTTTCTCGCTGCTCAACCCGGGCGACTATACCGTCTCGGCGCAAACCTCGGGCCTGAGGTCCAACTCCGCAAAAATCGCCATTCAGGTCGGCCAGGAACAGACACTGGACTTCACCCTGAACGTAACCGGTACCCAGGAAGTCATCGAAGTGAAGGCCGAAGCCTCGGTCGTACAAACCGAGAATGCGAATCTGTCCACCGCCGTTTCCACGGTCCAGGTGGTCAACCTGCCGATGAACGGCGGCGACCTCACCACCGTCGCGTTCACCGTGCCGGGAGTTCGCGTGAACGTGGGCGGAGGCAACGGCAACCTGAACGCCAACGGCATCCCGCTCACCTCGGTTCTGTTCACCATCAACGGCGCCGACGTGATGGACCCTTACAACAACCTCAACAACTCGGGGGCCAGCAACAACCTGCTGGGCGCCAACGAGATTGCCGAGGCCGCCGTGGTGCTGAATGCCTACAGCCCGCAGTACGGCCGCATGGCGGGAGCGCAGGTGAACCTGGTGGGCAAGACCGGCACCAACGGCTTCCACGGGAATGCCATCTACAACTACAACGACGCCATCCTGAACGCCAACTCGTTCTTCGCCAACTCTTCGAACACCCCCAAAGGGCGGTCGGTGGCGAACCTTTACGGCGCGTCGGCCGGCGGCCCGATCCGGAAGAACCGGACGTTCTTCTTCGTGGACACCGAAGCCCTGCGGTACGCATTGCCCAAGTCCGGCGTGGTGTCGATACCGTCACCGGAGCTGGAGCAATACGCGCTGTCGCATGCGGTAGCCTCGGCCATTCCCATTTATCAGCAGGCCATCGCGCTGTGGAACAATGCGCCGGGCCTGAACCGCGCGGTAACGGTGACCAACGGCACCGGCCAGTTGCAGGACTCCAACAACCACCTGGGGTGTGGGACCCACACCTTCACCGGCACCTACGTGAACGGGACCAGCGGACCGCGATTCGGCATCGACGTGCCCTGCGCGCGGGCATTCGGCAGCAACACTTCCAGTGTCAATGTGGAGAACCTGTTCATCTCCAGGGTGGATCACACCCTGACCGAGAAGCAGAAGCTCAGCTTCCGCTACGAGTACGATTGGGGGCTGCAAGCCACCAGCACCAGCGCCATCTCGCACCTGTTCGACTCCAAGAGCAGCCAGCCCCAGCACCTGGGACAGATGACCTACACGTACATCGTCAATCCCACGCTGGTGAACACCTTTACCGGCCAATCGAGCTGGTACACCGCGATCTTCGGCGTGCTGGATTTCGCCGGCACGCAGGAGGCGATTCCGGTGCGCCTGAGCCTGGGCGACGGCGGCGCCAAGGGCGGAGGCTTCGCCAGCCTCGGCGCCAGTTTCCCCACGGGCCGCAACGTCGGGCAGTTGCAGTTGATCGACGACCTCTCCTGGGTCAAGGACAGGCACACCATTAAGGCGGGGGTGAACTACCGTTTCAACCGGGTGACCGACACCAGCCCTTCGAGCAGCACCATCGCCGGCCTCTACTCCTTCAGCGACCTGACCGACTTCGCCACCGGCATCGTGAACGGAACCAACCAGGGCAGCACCTTCTCGCAGTCCTACCCGTTGCTGGCCGCGGCGCACATTCGCGTCTACTCGCTGGATTTGTATGTGACCGACGAATGGTCGCTGGCCAAGAACCTGAAGATCCAGTACGGCATACGCTTCGAGCGCGACAAGAACCCCGGCTGCGTGGATAACTGCTTCTCGCGCATGAGCACCGAGTTCCTGGCGAGCGGCTACCAGGCGGGAGCCGACGTGCCCTACAACACCACCATTCAGAACGGCCTCGGCACCGCTTACAAGAGCAGCGAGCCGGTTGTACCGGAGCCGCGCTTCGGCATCGTGTGGTCGCCTGTGGGCCAGGGCAAGACCGTCGTCCGCGCCGGAATCGGACTGTTCTCCAACCTGCCTTCAGCCTCCGTGGTGTCGAGCATTTTCAACAACCCGCCGGACAAATTCTCGCCCAGCGTGCCCTTCGGCAACGTGGGGCTGGGAACCGACGCCTCCACCTCGCAGGCCATAGCGGCGGCGTCCTTCCAGATTTTCGAAAGCTCCTTCTCCCAGGGGCGCACGCTGTCGCAGATCCGTTCCGACCTGGGGAAGATCACGTTCGCCGCTCCGAGCTACTACTCCCCCGCGGCGGACTTCCGCCCGCCGAAAGTCACCGAGTGGAGCCTGGAGATCGAGCAGCCTCTCAACCAGCGGAATGTTCTGGCCATTACGTATGCCGGCAATCACGGCTACGACGAATCCATCTCCAACACCGCCCTGAACAATTACATCGCCACGCCCAGCCGGTTCCCCAACGGGTTCTCAGGCCTTCCCACCGTGCAGCCCGATCCGCGCTTCGCCTCGGTCACGCAGGTCATGCTGAACGGTTACTCCAACTACAACGGACTTTCGGTTCAGTTACGCCACGCTATGAGCCTCGGCTTCCAGGGCCAGCTCGGCTACACCTGGAGCCACGGCCTGCAACTGGCCAGCGTGATCGATCCTCGCAACCTGAGCTTCGGCTACGGCAACAGCGGCCTCGACAACCGCCACGAGATGACCGCCGACATCATCTGGGACATGCCGCGGCTGCATAACAGAATGCTCGAGAAGGCGGTCGGCGGCTGGACCGTCGGCGCGAAATTCTACGCATACAGCGGACGGCCTTTCTCGGTTACCAACAGCCAGCTCCCCGGCCAGATTTACTCCAGCTTCGGCGGCACCATCTACGCCGACTTGCTGGATACGAGCCTGCTGGGAATTCACTGCGGCGCTTCGGCCGTGGACAAAGCCTGCTTCACGCAATCGCAGTTCGTGGTGGCCAGCACGGCGAACCCGGGCTTGCAGACCAACTACGGCAACATACCGCCAAACAGCTTCTATGGTCCGGGCTATTTCGATATCGATACCCAGGTCACCAAGAGCATCCGGTTCCGCGAGCGGGTCAACCTCCAGGTGGGAGCCAGCGCCTACAACACTCTGAATCACCCGAATTTCGGCCAGCCCAGCGGGACCGTCACGTCGGCAGCTCTCGGCACCATTTCGAGCACGGTGAGCCCGCCGGTCAGCATTTACGGATCCGGCCAGGGCGCCATCGTCAGCGGGCGGGTGATCGTGGCGACGGCCAAGTTGACGTTTTAGAAACCTATTATTGCACCGTCCAGGTGCCCATGGACTGCCAGCCCGTATTGTTGCCCTCGGCGGCATCCCGGGCCGCCATGTAGAATATCCGGCTGCCGCCGAAACTCCGGCTGAACGTGATATTCAGCGTCAGGAGCAGATTGGCGCCGTTGGCGGCGGCCGGCGTACTGCTCCAGGTGACGGTGCACTGGCTGTTGCCGAGCGCGCCACTCGCGCTCAGAGGCCTTCCCGGCAGCAAAGCGTCGCCGTTGTCGTTCACCAGGAACAGCGTATTGGAGGGTTGCGAGTAGGCCAGGTAACAGGCGTGCCTGCCATCCAGGGAATCGTTGACCAGAATATTGAGAACGCCCAGATCCTGGTAGCCTTTCGTGTCCGAGAAACCGAACGCGAATCCGTAGGTCTCCATACTGGTGCTGCCGCTTCCGCGAGCCGGCGACACGCCTGCCACCGAGGTGGTCGTAGTTTGCGACGATCCCGGAATCCCCAGGACGCCCATGGGCTGCCATCCGGAATTGTTCTCCTCCACATCGCGCGCCGCCAGATAGACGACCTTGATCCCGGCGAAGCTCGTATTGAAACCCAGGGTCAGTGTCAGCGCCAGCGTGTTACCAGCGGTGGCAACCGGCGAACTTCCCCAACTTACGGTACATTGACTGTTGCCGGCGCTGCCGCTGGCATTCAGGACGGACCCCGGCAACAGCGCCCCTCCCGCGTCGTCGACCAGGTACAGAACATTCTGCGGCCGGCTATAGGCCAAATAGCAGGCCTGGCGGCCGTCCAGGAAGTTGTTGATCAGAACGTCGACCACGTTCAGGTCCTGCCATCCTTGCGGATCGTTGAAGTAGAACGTAATCGGCACACTCGATCCGTTGAAAATCGGGGGATTGACCCCCGCCGGGTTGGGGACCGCGCCCTGCTGCCACAGTGTTACCGTAAGCAGGGCTTGTGCGTTCATGTTTTTTTGAGTCACTCCGGTTCCCATCGCCACCGCGCCTGTCAAGTAATAAGTACCGGTGTTCAGCGGAGTATTCCCGTTGCGCGTCAGGCTGATGGCACTGTCGGTGGAGAAGTCCGATAAGAGGTTGCCGCCGCTGAGCGCGGGAGGACTCCCGAGGCGGCCATAGAGGTTGAAGTGGTCCGATATCTGAGTGACGCTCACGTCCATGCGCACGACGGTGTCCGGCACCGTGATGTAGTAATTCCCTCCTTCTAAGATGACGCAGTTCGTGAGGGCCCCTGCCAAAGAGCAGGTATACGTGCCGGTAACCGAGAGCGCCGCGGCGCCTCCCGAGATCAAGAGACTATAACCCTCGAGAACTGGCGACAGGAACGCCACCGCCGCGAAGGCGATCATCACACTGGCCGTTTTCATAACCGGATTTCATTGTAGGACACGCGTGTCCCGGCCGCCGGGGCATCCTGTGCGATCCTGAAAGTATGGCGGACCGGGCGCAACGCCTGCCCGACAACGTGGAGGGGCCGTTCTTCGTCGATTCGAGCTGCATCGATTGCGACACGTGCCGGCAGCTTGCCCCCGCCACGTTTGGCGACACCGGCGAGTTCTCCTTCGTCGCGGCGCAACCGCGCGACGCCGTCGAGACGCGTGCGGCCTTTCGCGCGCTGGTCGCATGCCCAACCGGATCCATCGGCGCGGAAGACAAGCGCGGCGCCGCCCGGGCCGTGGACGATTTCCCGCTCCCGCTGGCCGGCGGCGTCTCGTACTGCGGGTTCAACTCCCGAAAATCGTTCGGCGGCAACAGCTACCTGGTGGAGCATCCCGCCGGCAACTGGCTCATCGATTCGCCGCGCTTCGTCGAACGCCTGGCGCGCCGCATGACGGAGAGAGGCGGCATCCGCTGCATCTTCTTGACGCATCGCGACGACGTGGCCGATGCCGCCCTCTACGCCGAACGATTCGGCGCCACCCGCATCATCCACCGGCTGGAGCTTTCGTCTCAACCCGACGCGGAACGGGTAATCGACGGCTTCGAACCGGTGGAGCTGGCGCCCGGCTTCCTGGCGATCCCCACGCCCGGCCACACGCGCGGCCACTGCGCCCTGCTGTACGAAAACCGGTTCCTATTCGCGGGCGATCACATCTGGTGGAGCCGCGTCGACGGCCGCCTGACGGCCTCGCGCGACGTCTGCTGGTATTCGTGGCGCGAACAGGTGGAATCAGTGGCGCGCCTGGAGCGATACTCCTTCGAATGGGTGCTGCCCGGACACGGGGAACGGGTCCGCTTGCCACGCGAAGAGATGCGCCGCCAGGTGCGAATGCTGATAAAAAGGTTCTAGACACCTTTTCGCGAGACTCGAAAGATTTGGGGATTTTAATGAAACCTTATGAATTACGTTCATCTCGATATGCGTCAATGTAACCAGAGGTCGATCATGTTGCGAAGAGCAGGACTTGTTGCGGTACTCATAGCGATTGCGGCTGCTACGGGGCTGGCGGACGACGGGGATCCACCCTCGCGCGTGGCGCGTCTCGATTACCGCAGCGGATCGGTCTCTTTCCGGCCGGGCAGCGTGGAGGAGTGGACGGACGCCACCCTCAACTTCCCCCTGACCACGGGCGATCATCTCTGGACCGACCCCGGATCGCAAGCCGAAATGCACATCGGATCGACAGGCATTCGACTGGCGCCTCAGACCGCGATGTCCTTCCTCAACTTGGACGACCGGACGATCCAACTGAGCGTGACGCAGGGTTCGCTGAATATCCGCCTCCGCAACCTGGCGGATGACGAGACCGTCGAGGTGGACACTCCCAACGTCTCGATCACGCTGCTGCGGCCCGGCGATTATCGCATCGATGCCGATGGCGATAACGATGTGTCCACCGTCACCGTGCGGTCGGGCGACGTGGCGGTGACCGGAGGCGGCGCGGCCTTTCCGGTGCATGCGCGGGAAACCGCGCGCATCAGGGGCGTCGATACGGTGGCCCAGGAGATCTTCGGCGCCCTTCCCCAGGACGGGTTCGACCGCTGGTGCCAGGACCGCGAGATGCGCCTGGACCGGTCGGAATCCGCGCGCTACGTCGGAGCGGAAATGACCGGCTACGAGGACCTGGACGACCACGGCGTGTGGCGCGAAGACCCGCAGTACGGGTGGATTTGGATTCCGCGCGTGGAAATCGGATGGGCCCCGTACCGCTTCGGCCATTGGGCCTGGGTCGACCCCTGGGGCTGGACTTGGGTGGACGATGCGCCGTGGGGTTTCGCGCCCTTTCATTACGGCCGGTGGGCCATGGTGGCCGGCGGCTGGGTGTGGGTGCCCGGGACGCGGGTGGCGCGGCCGGTGTACGCTCCGGCGCTGGTGGCCTTCGTGGGCGGACCGGGCTTCGGAGTCGCGCTCGGGGTCGGCGGTGGTGGCGGCGTGGCGGCCTGGTTTCCCTTGGGCCCGCACGAGGTGTACCGGCCGGCCTATCACGTGAGCGAAGTCTACGTGCGGCAGGTCAATATCACGCACGTCACGAATATCAATGTGGTCAACGTCCGCTACGTGAACCAGGCCGTGCCGGGCGCGGTGACGGCGGTGTCGCAGGACACTTTCGTTTCGGCGCGGCCGGTGGGGCGCGGTGCGATCGTGGTGAACGCCCGGGCGATGTCGCAAGCGCAGGTGGTCGGCGCCACGGCGCAGGTGGCCCCGCGGCGCGAAAGCGTTCTGGCCGGGACCGTGCGAGTCGGCGGCGCGCGGGCACGGTACACGGAACACACCGTGGTGGCCAAGACTCCGCCCCCTCCGCCCCCGGTTTCTTTCCGCGCCCGGCAGCGGGCTCTGGAGGCCAACCAGGGCAAGCCGCTCGAGCCGGCCGAGATCGATCGGATTCGCGGCAACGCGCCGGTGCCGCATCCCATGGTGCGGACCGTGACGCCCCAGGCCGGCGGCGGGAAGCCGAACCCGGCGGTGCAGCGCAACGTGGAGCAGCCCGCGCCGCGAACCCCGGTGTTCGAGCGGACAGCTCCCCCGGTGCAGCGCAACGTAGAGCAGCCGCAGGTGGAACGTCCGCCTCAACGTCCCGCCGTGGTGGAGCGCCCGGCGCAGGAAGAGCGGCGCGAAGCGGTGAAGAAGGACGAAAAGAAGAACCCCAAGAAGAAAGAAGAAGAGAAGAAGCAGGACCGCTAAGATACAAGCCGGAAGGTCTATGTCGCCGTGTCCTCGAAAACCCACTTGATGCGGGTGTAGGCGATGCGGAAGCCCTGCCGCTCGGCGTTGCGCTGCGAGGCGCTGCCGGGCTCCGCGCAGATCATGGCCAGATCGCAGCCGGCGCGCGCCGCGTATTGCAGGCGGCTTTCGAGCAATGCCCGCTGCGCGCCGCGCCGGCGCCACTCCGGGATTGTGCTCGCGCCGGCCAGCAGTGCGACGCCACCGTGAATGGCCAGGGCGCCCGCCGCAATCGGCTGGCCGCCCAGTTCCACCAGAAAAGAGACGCCATCCTCCCTGGCGGCGGAGACCTGCATCAGGTCGTCCATCAGGCCGGCGCCTTCGGTGAACTCGCGCCAGCCCTCGATGGCCGTGCGCGCCCATGCGCCCTGCTCTTCTTTTCCGGCAATCCGCACCGTGAGGGATTCCGGCCGATCCGCCGCCGCTGGACGCTCGGCGCCCAGCCGAAGGTACATCACGCTTGTGAGTTCCACCGGCCGATATCGGCGTTCGTTGAGCATGGGCAGGAGCGCCTTATCCGCGAGCGGGCTTACTTCATGTAACACGGGCGCGCCGCGATCCCGGAAGAACGCTTCGATCCTATCCATGTCCGCGGCGGCCGGCATGGCAAAGAGGCCGAGGCCGAAAGTCTGCGTGCAGGGCGAGCGGGGGCCGTCGAACATGGCGTAGGCGCCCGCAACTTCGATCCACTCCGCGCGCGATTCAGGCTTGACCCGGGCGCGGGCCTCGACGAAGCGCGCGCCGGCCACCCCCTCGGCGCGCTCCAGCCGGCGGGCCAACGAATGGTCGGCGAGAAGTTCACACACGGGAGTCACCGTGAGGGCCGGCGGCCCGCCAATAGCGGCTTACTGTTTCTTGGCATCGGGCTTGGCGGGAAACTGGAATAGCGAATCCTCGATCGGGATATTCACTTCCACCTTTTCGATGACCATGTTCAGGACCGGCAGGGTTCCGATGCGCTGGTCAATCGAATGCGGCATCAACACTCCCGCCTCGGGTTTGAAATTGCCCTGCAGGGCCGTCACATCGAATTCCTGCCCTCCCCGCACCACCTTCGTGATGACCTTGGTCTCCAGGTACGTTTGCGCGTCCAGGAAAGTGTAGATGGAGGTTCCTTCCCTGGTGGTGATCTTCAGCTTGTAGGCGGGCGACCCTTCGACGTCTTCCTTACCCTGTAACTCGACCGTGCTGCCTTTGGCCTTGTAGTCCACCAGGGGCCCGTCCAACTGTGACGCCGCCCTTTCGCGCGCGTTGTTGGAGTCCGCTTCGCTGGCATATGCCGGATCGCCGCTTCCCATCAGCGGATTGATCGACCAGGACTGCTTGCCATCGAAGGCCTGCACGATGCTCTCCCCTTGAACATTCGATTCGGAGCGCACCAGGCCGGGGCGTTTGATATACAGCGTGATGGGCACTTCCTGCCCCTGCGCCATGCCTTTGCCGGTGATCTTCATCGTGCGGATGGCTTTCAGCTTGTCGGCGCCGCCGATGGCGGTAAGGTGCCTGGCGACCAGGTCGTCCACCGACGGCGCGGTTTGTGCAAAGACGGCGCACAACGACACCGCGAGCACGGTAAGACTGAATTTGCGAAGCATGGGATGACCTCTACAAGTTCTGATTTTCCCATACCACGGGCCATCACTCTCTTCCCAGCCGGTCGAGCGCGTCGATCTGGCGCTGGAGCCTGCCGGCGTGGCGCCGATTCAATCGCCCCACCCCGAAGAACACCAGCGCGACGACCACTCCATACCTGGCGACAAAGAGCTTGGGGTGCGCCATGCGGCTGGGGTTGGCCACCAGGCCCGCCAGACCGATGACGGCCATGCCGGGAATCATCGGCCCGAGATACCAACGCCAGACAGAGCGGAGGAGGTCCCGCTGGCGCTCCAGTTCCCGGCGATGGAACTCCAGGCAACTGGTCAACGCCAGGTCTTCCGGAACGGCCCTGGCCGATCCTCCGCGGTGAAGGTGATATGCCACGTACAGCATGGCGGCGACACACAGGGCGGCGCCCACGCGCCTCAGCGGGTCGCCGGCGCTCACGGCCTGGAACGTCATGACGGCAGCCACCGCGGCCGCCGCCAGATACTCCCTGGCATTTCTGCGCCATATTTTTCTCTGGTACCGCCGGGCTTTCTTGCGAATTTCCTCCAGCGACATATTGACAGGCTCCGCGCTCTGGCTCCGCCAGAGACTCTGCAAATCGTTTTTGGGAGGTTCATTCGGCATGACGCCCTCCTTCATGAAACCGCCGGGCCAGAATGTTCTAGATCCGGTGAACTCGCCGATGGCCGCGGCAAATCCATGCCTTCGAGGTACGACAGGATGACCTGGCGGTCGAGCGGCTCGAGTTGTTGAATCAGCGCCAGCAAGCGCTCCAGCGCCAGGCGCTGGTCAGCGGCAAGCGCGATACCGGCGGATGACGTACGTGGCGGCCGCGTTATGCGCCACGCGATACACCCAGGTTCGCGAAGAGCAGGGTCCATCGAATCGTTCGAAACTGCGCCACAGCGCGAGGTGGATCCTGGAGAAGATCGCGGCGTTTTTCCGGGTCGGCTTCGTAGCAGCGTGCCAGCCGGTCGAGCGCCGCGCCATAGGCCGCCGCGGCTTCGTGGTACAGCTCTTGCTGCTCCACATCCGAGATAGTCACGGGCCGCCGCACTTTCATACAATGTATTTCGCTAGCCGGCGAGCGTGCGCCACTGTGACATAATTCTGACTGTTGCCCTCACGATTTGGGCAAATTACTGATGACCTCACGAATTGCGGTTCCGGTTGCACTGGCCGCGCTGATGCTGGCGTCCGGGTCCGCGAAGGCGCAGTTCGCCCAGCAGGGCGCCAAGCTGGTGGGCACCGGGGCGATGGGCCCGGCCAACCAAGGCAACGCTGTCGCGCTGTCCTCCGACGGGAACACCTTGGCAGTGGGCGGGTCCGGCGACAACAACGGGCTGGGAGCGGTCTGGGTCTTCACGCGCATCAATGGTGTCTGGAGCCAGCAAGGCAGCAAGCTCACCGACAGCACGGCAGATCCCTTTACGAACCTGGGCCTCGCGGTTGCGATTTCGGCCGACGGCAACACCGTGATCGCGGGCGGGCCGGGCGAGGGCATGTTCGGAGCGGCCTGGGTCTTCACTCGCGCCAACGGCGTCTGGAGCCAGCAGGGCGACAGCCTGGTGGGCACGGGAAGCGCCGGCACTTCCAATCAGGGCCTTTCCATCGCGCTATCAGCCGATGGGAACACGGCGGTTGTGGGTGGGCCGACCGACGGCGCGGCCGGAGCGGTCTGGGTCTTCACCCGCGCCAACGGGGTCTGGAGCCAGCAGGGCGGCAAGCTGACCGGTACCGGCGCCCAGGACGCGTCAACCCAAGGCGATTCCGTCGCGCTCTCCGCCGACGGCAACACCCTCCTGGTGGGTGGGTCCAGCGACAACGGCGGCCTGGGAGCGGCGTGGGTCTTCACGCGAAGCAACGGCGTCTGGAGCCAGCAGGGCGGCAAGCTGGTGGGCACGGGAGCCGCCGGCAGCTCGAATCAGGGCATTGCGGCCGCCCTCTCCGCGGACGGGAATACGGCTTTGGTGGGTGGAGACCAGGACAACAACTCCGCGGGTGCGGCGTGGATCTTTACGCGCGCCAACGGCGTCTGGACCCAGCAAGGCGGCAAGCTCATCGGCACGGGCGCACAGGGCGCTGCGGATCAAGGCTTCGCCGGCGCGCTGTCCGGCGATGGCAACACGGCCGTCATGGGCGGCTTCAGCGACAATTTGACGGGCGGTTTCGATTCCACCGGCGCCACATGGATATTCACGCGCACCAACGGGTTCTGGAGCCAGCATGGCGGCAAACTCGTCGGCACTGGTGGAGTGCACGGCGTGCTTTCGGGCGGAGTTCCCGACGGTCCGGCGCAAGGCTATTCGGTTGCGCTTTCGTCCGACGGAAGCACTCTCGCGGTGGGCGGGAATGGTGACGATAGCGACGCGGGAGCGACGTGGATATTCGTTCCGCTGCACTTCAGCGTTTTGGCGCCGTCAACGGCCACCGGCGGCACGCCGTTCAACTTCATGGTCTCGGCGCTGGATGCCGACAACGTGCTGGTCCCGGCCTACACCGGGACGGTGCATTTCACCAGCAGCGACGCTGCCGCCGTGCTGCCCGCCGATTCCATGCTCTCCGCCGGAGTACGGAACCTTTCGGCGACTTTGAGAACCGGCGGGAACCAGACCATCACCGCCACCGATGCCGCGAACTCGGGCATCACGGGAACCTCCAGCGCGATCGCGGTGTCCGGATCGACCATCCCGCCGGCGGCGGTGTCGGTGAGCCCGGCGGGTGGGAACACCTCCAGCCAGACCTTCACTTTTGTCTACACCGATCCGCGCGGATTCCAGGACTTGGGCGTACTCAACATTCTGGTGAACAACTTCCTGGACGGACGGCATGCGTGCTATCTGGCCTACGTAGTGCCGTCCAATACGCTGGTGCTGGTAGACGATGCCGGCGATGCCGCCGGGCCGTACGCCGCGGGCATTCAGAACAGTCAATGCGCGGTGACCCTGGTGTCGGCCGTGGGCAGCGGCAACAATCTGACGCTGACCTTGACGATCGGATTCACCGCTGCCTTCGCGGGCGACAAAATCGTTCAGGTGGCGGCCCGGGATGTTTCCCAGAACAACTCGGGGTGGCAGCCGCTGGGAGTCTGGCGAGTGCCGGGAGGCACGCAAACGACGACCACAGCCGTGGTGGCGGCCATTCCGTCGCGGGGAACCGGGACAGGGCCGGCGCAGTTCACCTTCACCTTTTCCGACACCAATGGATTTGCGGACCTGGGAGTGGAGAACATCCTGGTGAACGGTTCGCTCGACGGCGGCCACGCCTGTTACGTCGCGGTCTCCCGCCGGGCAATGTGCTGTACCTGGTGAACGACAGCGGGAACGGATTGTCGTCCGCCGAGAGCCTGGGCTCGCCCGGCGGCGTGAGCAACAGCCAGTGCACGGTAAGCTGGGGGAGCGGCGCCGTGAGCGGGAGCGGCAGCACCCTGTCGCTCACTCTGAACCTCACCTTCAACGCGGGGTTCGCCGGCAACCGGGTGATCTACGTGGCCGCACGGGATGTCAACGAAGCCAACAATACGGACTGGCACGCGATGGCGACATGGACGGTACAGTAAGACAGTGACTTCGCCAGGACGCGTTCCGATTCCCTTCCTTCCCGCGGTGCTGGCCGCGGTCCTCTGCTGGCCTGCCCATGCCCAGTTCACGCAGCAGGGCAGCAAGCTGGTGGGCGCCGGCGCGACAACCGCGGCTTTCCAAGGCGATGCGGTCGCGCTCTCCGGCGACGGCAACACCCTGGTGGTGGGCGGGTACGGAGACAACAACGGCCTGGGCGCGCTGTGGGTGTTCACGCGAAGCAATGGTGTCTGGAGCCAGCAAGGCAACAAGCTCACCGGTACCGGCGCGGTGGGCACAACTCCGCAGCAAGCCGTCTCCGTCGCTATCTCGGCCGACGGAAACACTTTGATCGAGGGCGCCAACCTGGATGGCGCCGATAACAACACCGGAGCCGTGTGGTTCTTCACCCGCGCAAACGGAACCTGGAGCCAGCAAGGAGCCAAGGTGGTCGGCGCCGGAGCCATCGGCAGTGCCAATCAAGGCTTCTCCGTGGCGCTTTCGGCCGACGGAAATACCGCCATCGCCGGCGGGTACGGCGATAACAGCGGCGTGGGAGCGGCGTGGGTCTTCACGCGTACCAATGGAGCCTGGAGCCAGCAGGGCAAGTTGGTGGGCTCGGGCTCGGTGGGCGCATCCCAGCAAGGGAGCGCGGTCAGCCTCTCCGCCGACGGGAATACCGCCCTGGTGGGTGGCTGGCATGACAACAGCGACCAGGGAGCGCTGTGGATCTTCACGCGCTCGGGCGGCGTCTGGAGCCAGCAGGGAGCCAAGGTGGTCGGCGCCGGCGCCGTGGGCCCGAACGTGTATCAAGGGTGCGCCGCCGCGCTTTCGTCCGACGGAAACACCGCGATCTCGACTGGATATGGCGACAACCAGAACGTCGGAGCGGCATGGATCTTCACGCGTGCCGCTGGTGTGTGGACCCAGCAGGGCGCCAAACTGGTCGGCGCCGGCGCGACGACGGCGGCATTACAAGGCTTCTCCGCCGCGTTGTCCGCCGATGGCAACACGGCGATCATCGGTGGGCGGGCCGACGGCTATACGGGCGTGGGTTACGATGCCACCGGAGCGGCGTGGGTTTTCAAGCGAAGCAACGGCGCCTGGAGCCAGGTGGGGAACAAACTGGTCGGCACGGGAGGGGTACACGGCACGGTGGGCGGTACCGCGATCGGCCCGCAGGAAGGGTACTCGGTGGCGATCTCGGGCGACGGGACCACGGTCGCGCTGGGCGGGTACCTCGACAACACCCTGGTGGGAGCCACGTGGGTATTTGTGCAGCCGCCGCACTTCAGCGTTCAGGCGCCCTCCACGGCCACCGCCGGCACGGCGTTCAACTTCACCGTGTCGGCGCTGGATCCGAACAACGCCCTGCTGGCGAGCTACGCCGGAACGGTGCACTTCACCAGCAGCGACCCCGCCGCGGTGCTGCCCGCAGATTCCACTCTATCCTCGGGCGTGGGCAGCTTTTCGGCGACCTTGAGGACCACCGGCAACCAGACCATCACCGCCACCGACACGGTGACTTCCGGGACGGGAGCCTCCGGCGCGATCGCCGTGTCCCTGACGACCGTCCCGCCGGCTCCTGTGTCGGTGAACCCTTCGAGCGGCGGTGCATCCAGCCAGACCTTCACCTTGGCCTACACCGATCCGCGCGGCTACCAGGACATAGGCGTGGCCAACATTCTGGTGAACAACTTCCTGGACGGCCGCCACGCGTGTTATCTCGCCTTCGTAATGGCGTCGAACACGCTGATCCTGGTGGATGACGCGGGAGACGCCGGCGGACCCTATGCCGGATCAGTCGCGCTGGGCAACGCCGCCGCGATCCAAAACAGCCAATGCGCGGTGAACCTGGTGTCGGCGGTGGGTAGCGGCAACAATCTGGCCTTGACGCTGGCCATCGCCTGGACCACCGGTTTTGCCGGCGACAAGGTCGTCTACATGGCGGCCCGGGATATCGCGCAGAACAACTCGGGGTGGCAGCCGCTGGGAGTCTGGCGCGCGCCGGGAGGCACGCCGGCCACGACCACCGCGGTGGTGGATACTATTCCGTCTCGTGGAACCGGGATGGGGCCCGCGCAGTTCCTCTTCGACTACTCCGACACCAAGGGATTTGCGGACCTGGGGGTGGAGAACATTCTGGTAAACAGCTCGCTCGACGGCCGCCATGCCTGTTACCTCGCGATTTCCCGCCCCGGCAACGTGCTGTATCTGGTGAACGACAACGGGGACGCCTTGTTGCCCGGCCAAAGCCTGGGCGGGGCCGGCAGCGTGAACAACAGCCAGTGCACGGTGACTTGGGGGAGCGCGCCGGTGAATGGCGGCGGCAACAGCCTGGCGCTTACTCTGTCGATCGCCTTCAGCGCGGCGTTCGGCGGCAACCGGGTCATCTATGTGGCAGCCCGCGATGTCAACGAAGCCAACAACACGGACTGGCACGCCATGGGGACATGGACCGTACAGTAGCACCCGCCTCCGGCCCCTGTATAATTGATTGCACAGGAGAGCCACTCAGTCATGATGCGACGATACACCACGCTGCTGCCTATCCTTTTCTGCCTGCCGGCGGCGCCGGTTCTGGCGCAACCAGCCATCGGCAGCAGCCCCTGCAATTCCTCGACTCTGAATGGGACCTATCAATTGGTCTTGAACGGGCGCCAGCAAACAGCTACCGGGATAACCACGAAGCTGTTCCAGGCGGTCGGCACTGCCACCTTCGACGGACTCAGCAAAGTCACGTTTACCATGACGGCCAACACGGTCACCACCAGCCAGTCGTTCGGTTCGCCGCTGGTGTATTCGGGGTCTTACAGCCTGCAATCCAACTGCCTGGGAGCGATCAGCATTACCAGCGGAGACGCTGCTACGTTCACTCTGGAGTCTTATTACCAGGGAAAGTCGTTCGCGGTGACCGGGTCGGACGCCAACTACGCTTACAATGGGACCGCCAACGCGCAGCCGGCTTCCTGTCCCACCACGCTATCCGGCGTGCACGAATTCAGCGCCAACGGCAGCAGCCTTTCCGGCCCGTCTCTGACCGCCGTGCTCGATGTCGCCGGTGTGCTGCAATTCGACGGGCAAGGCAACGTGACCGCTCAATGGACCCAAGTGTCGAACCTGACCACCACCACTATCAACGCCACAGGAACCTACTCGCTGAACTCCACATGCCTGGCCTCGGCCACGGTCACCGACACGTCCAACAATAAGTATGCGTTTTCCTTGAGCATCTATTCCACGGCGCCGGACTTCGCCCTGACTGTTACAAGCCCACAATTGCTCTTTAGCGGATACGGTTCCGCGGCGCAAGCCGCCACCGGGACGGGGTGCGCCGCTTTGCAATTGAGCGGGCCCTACGAGTTTTCCCTGAGCGGGCGGCTGGCCCCAGGGGGAATCGCCACGAAAATCCTGTCGGCCGTAGGCGCGGCCACGTTTGACGGGCAGAGCAAAGTCACTTTCACCCTGACCTCCAGCACCGTCAATGGGAGCCAGGCCTTCGGAACGCAGGTGGTGTACTCGGGGACGTACTCTCTCGCATCCAACTGCCAGGGATCCATCAACATCACCAGCGGAGACACCGCCACCTTCGCGGTAGTGGCTTATTCGATTGACGCCACGACCCAACAGGCAAGAGCATTCACGCTCGTCGGGACGGACGCCACCTATGCCTACAGTGGAGGCGGCAACGTGCAGCCGAGCGCCTGCGCGGCCAGCACGCTGTCGGGAACCTGGCCGTTCAGTGCCGTCGGCAACGCGCTTTCCGGGTCCTCCATTACGGGAGTCGTCGATATCACGGGCGTAATGCAGTTCGATGGGCAGGGAAATGTGACCGGCAACTGGACCCAGGCCTCCAACACGGCCACGGCCAGCGTATCGGCGACGGGAACCTATTCCGTTACGGCAGCGTGCCTGGGAACTCTCACGCTCACCGACGCCGCCGGCACCAAGTACGCGGGGTCGGTGTCGGTCTTTGGAGCGGCGTCGCAAACCTTTCAATGGGTGACTACCGACCCGCAGCTGATCTTTAGCGGCGCGGGGCGCGTGGCATCCGTCAATCCCGGGCAGGTGGTGGAGAACGCGGGGAGTTTCCTTCCCGACAAGACACCGGCAGGGAGCGTATTTGCGATTTTCGGCGTGAATCTGGCAACCGGGGAGGGGCAACCCACCAAAGTCCCGTTGCCCACGACGCTCCTTACCACCACAGTTACGGTCAATGGGGAGCCGGCGCCGCTGTTTTACGTATCCCCGACTCAGATCAACGCGCAGATGCCCGAGGACATCAAGCCCGGAGTGGCGACCGTGATCGTGAAGAACGGGTCCTCCACCAGCAACGCGGCGGCCGTCATCATCCCGGCCACGGGCACGCCGGGGATCGTGGTGTACGGGAACAATCGCGCGGTCGTGGTGAATCAGGATGGCAGCGTAAATTCTCCCACCTCGCCCGCCAAGGTTGGCGACGTCCTGGTGGCGTACTTCACCGGCGGCGGTCCGGTGAACGCCGCGGGGCCGCTGGTGACCGGGGCTGGCGCACCGGACGGGCTTTCGCCGGTGTCCGGAGCGAACACGGTGAAGGTAAGCGGAGTCGACGCCACGGTCAACTACATGGGCTTGACCTCCGGTTCCATCGGGTTATACCAGGCCAATTTTGTGGTTCCGAAGGTAGCCGCCGGGGACCACCCATTGTTAATTACCATCTCGGGGCAAAATTCGAATAACCCGTTGATTGCGGTGTCGAACTAGTCCGGACCAACTGACTACCCGAGACCAATGTAGATTCGTTTCGCCGGCCACTTGATGGCTGTCGATGTTCCAGCCGGGCCCGTGTTCCGGGCAGGCCACCCACAGCGCCATTCAAGATGACGGGGCAAGCAACGGGGAGGCTTGGAGCGTGCTTCGCCGTGACGCCGGACCCGAAGCGCTTCCTGGTCGATCGAGTGCCAGAGAAAGCGCCAACCAAAACGTTCCGTAACCATCAACGATTGGTTCGACGATCTCCGCCGCCCGCGTGCCCGTGAAGCACTGAGACGAATCCCGTTCACCAACTTCGCCCCCTGCGAGCGCCGATTCAGGCGATCCACGGCGAACAATAGGCGAACCAGCCGGGGCTGACAACGGCTGATAAGGCTGACAAGCTGACAAGCCCCCACCACTCAAATCCGCTCCAAAGTCCCGATCTCTGCTTCGTGGAACTTCCGAAACTCCTGCCTGACAAGGCTGACAAGACTGGGGCTTGCTTGAATCGGCATCTTAGAGGTATTATGTTGCAGCCCGGAGGGAATCATGCTGACCCTGAGTCGCCACCGTTCTAGTGTCCGGTCCGCTCCAATTCTTTACAATCCAGGGCAGCCGGAAGCCGTGGTCCGGAATTGCGGCGGACAGGAGACTGGCAGCCGCCCGGGCTGTGTCTTCGGATCTGTGCTGGTGTTTTGGAGGAACTCAACTATGCGTCGTATTTTTTCAACAGTGGCATTGGTTTTCGTAATCGCTGCGTTCAGCGCCGCGTCGGCGTACGGAGCCGTGGTAAACTACTACTTCACCGGCACGTGCGGAACCGGTTGCACGGGCACAGTGACGGCGACAATGGTCGTGTCCGGTTATACGCTGGGCACTTCGATCAACCCGGATGTTTTGAGCTTCACCTACCTCTCTTCAGACATCAGTTACACTACGGCGGGGTTTTGGATCTGCTGCGAGGTGGGGAGCTTGCCGGCGACCCTGCCGGCTCCGGCAAATATCATCGTCCAAGGATATTCCGGCAGCGGAACCAGTTTCCCGGTTGGCGACTTCTTTTCCGATAACACATCCACCGACCCATGGACCGTCGATTTCAACGCTAGCGTGTTCGTGGAGGACGACGGCACGAACGGTTGCTGGGCCACCGCGCCAGGCGGTGTTTGCTCGTCCGCAGCTTCGACGCCCGAGCCGGGATCGCTGGCGCTTTTCGGGGCTGGACTTCTTTGCACGGTAGGCGTGGCGCGACGGAAGTTGCGCGATCGCGTACCCCGCACAAACATGTAGCTTCCCCGAATCGCCGCTCCGTGTTGCCCGTAGGGACCGTTCAGCACGGAAGGCGGTGATCAAGCTGCTGGCGGACCGGAAGCTGGAGCCATTGACGCCGACCACGACGGAAAGCAAAACGGCCGCCCCCTGACACCGGGCGCCGTTACCGAGACGCGACCGAAGCGAACGGTCGCAGCAAGAGGCAAACACCATGAACCGAAGAGACTTTCTCCAAAATGCCGCCGCGGGCGCTTTAGCCGCCGCGGCTCAATCCGGCCGGGCCGCGCCGGTCACTTCGAAGATGATCGGCATCCAGGTGGGCGCCGTCTCGTTTGTCGACGAGGGCGTCGACAAGGTGCTCGACGAATTCCAGCAGGACGCGCAAGTCAACACGCTGTTCGTCGCCACCTTCACCTACGGGCGCGGCATCGCCGGCCGGCAGGTGCCCGGCTCGCCGCTGCCCGATCACGGCAAACAGGAATACGACAACGGCAGCGGGCCAGGCACGTTTCAGGGCGGCAGCTACACCAAGGTCCATCCGGAGTATTACAAGGACACCGTGCTGACCGATTTCCGCGCGCCCGATTTCGGCGATTACGACGTGCTGGAAGCCGTTCTGCCCGCCGCGCGCAAACGCGGGATCAAAACCATCTGCTGGTTCGAGGACGTGTGGAACGACCGCGTGCGCAACGTGCGGCAGGCCCAGGAGAAGCACCTGGACGGCTCCAACGCCGGCACCTTGTGCTTCAACAATCCCAACTACCGCAACTGGCTGCTGGGCACGGTGGAAGACTACGCCAGGTCGTACGAAATCGACGGCATCATGTGGGGCTCGGAGCGCCAGGGAGCGTTCGCCAACGCGCTGGGCTCGAGCCATGGCGGAGGGGCGCCTTCGGGCGTCCAGCGGGTCACTTGTTTCTGCGAATTCTGCGAGAGCAAGGCCAAGGAGCGCGGCATCGACGTGGCGCGCGCCCGCACGGGCTTCGAAGCCCTGGGAAGATTTCTTCAGGCCTCGCGCGGCGGCAGACGGCCGGTGGACGGCTACTACGTGACGATCTGGCGGCTCATGCTGCGCCACCCCGAGTTGCTGGCGTGGGAAATGCTGTGGACCGACAGCCTGCGCGAGACCTACGCCGCCATGTACAACAAGGTGAAATCGATCAAGCCTTCGCTCGGCATGGGGTGGCACATCTGGCACAACAATTCGTTCAGCCCCATCTACCGCGCCGAGCAGGATCTCTCCGAGCTTTCCAAATATTCGGATTTCCTGAAGATGGTGATGTACCACAACTGCGGCGGGCCGCGCATGGCGAGTTACATCCGCGCCGTGGGATCGACCATCTACGGCGACGTGCCGCAGCAGGAGCTGCTCGATTTCCATTACCGCATCCTGGACTATAAACACGAAAAGAACCTGGCCGAGATCCCGCAAGCCGGCTTTTCCGCGGATTACGTGTACCAGGAAGCCAAACGCGCCAGGGAGGCGCTCACCGGCGCCAAGACGCAACTCTGGCCGGGCATCGACATCGACATCCCCACCGGCGCCAACCAGAGCAAGTCCACGCCCGATGGAACGAAGCAAGCCGTGCTGGCCGCGTTCCGCGCCGGCGCCGACGGCGTGCTGCTGTCCCGCAAGTACTCGGAGATGAAGCTGGCCAATCTGCGTGGCGCGGGCGACGCCATCCGCGAGCTGAACCTCGCCTGAGGCATTTTATTCCGACAGCACGCACTCGCCGATTTCCCGCTCCGGGCACAGGTAGGCGTTGCGTGTCAGGAAACGGGCGCAAGCGTTCCAGCGCAGGAGGGAATCATCGTTGCCGGCGGGCCGCAGTGCTTGCGCCGTCTCATACCACTGCATGGCAACCTGCAACAAGGCGTGGATCGGCTGGCCGGCGCGGAAATCGCCCTGCCGGAAAAGGGCGAGGGCCCGGCGCTCGTGAACGATGCCGGAGTAGTAGGCCCGCTCGTACTCGTCGCTCAACCTGGCGACGATTTTCAGCGCGTCCTGCGCGTTGATGCCCTGCCCGAACTGGTCGGTCAGCGACAGCAGCAGCATCACCAGGGCCGGCCCGTTGGACGGATCGGCGGCCAGGATGTCGCGGCAGATGCTCTCGGCCTGCATCGGCTCGTGGAGCAAGCGATAGCGCTCCGCCTTGGCGAGCGCGCCGGGGATCGCCTCCATGGACAAACGCTTCAGTTCGAACATCGGAAACCCCTCCTACCTATCCGGCAAGACTACGCCTGTCGGTGAGGAAAAGCAAGACTGGGAGTGCCACTGAGTACCGCTGGCTACCCCGCCGCCACGCCGGGGTCCGGCAGATCGAGCAGCGTAACGCTCTCCTGTTCATTGGCGTCGGTGCGGGCGATCAGCCCCACGCAGGGCGCCGTTTCGCTGGCGTTGTATGGCAGGTGCGGCGTGTTGGCCGGTATATACAGGAAATCGCCCGCGCGCACCGCCACGTGCTCGCGCAGGCCTTCGCCGTACCACATGCCCGCGTCGCCGGAAAGCACGTAGATGGCGCTCTCATGATGTTCGTGGAGGTGCGGCCTGGCGCGCCCGCGCGGCGGAATCGTGACCAGGTGCATGCATAGGCCCACGGCGCCCGCCGACTGCGCCGAAATCCCGGCGAAATAATCGAGATCCTGCTTGCCGTGGTACATCTCCGCCCGCGGGATGACCACGCACTTTGCTCCGGCGGCGTCCTGCATACCACCTCCTCGCGAACCACATTAGCAAATCCGCCGGAGACGGAAAGGCGCCGGCCCGCCGCATAGAACGGCGCGGGGCGTGAGCCGGCAACGCTACTTGACGTATTTCTTGACGTCTTTGGGGCCGACTTCGGCGCCGTAGACGTTGCCTCGAGCGTCGGCCGCCACGCCTTCGGCGGCGCTCGTGATGGCCGTGCCGGCCGAGGGATCCGGGATGAACGCGGTTACCGAGCCGTCTTTGGCGCTTCCGATGCGGATGCCCCTTCTCCAGCCGGGGTTGTATCCGTAACCTTCCTTGTCCGTTGACTCGGAATCGGTCACATACATCACATCGTTCGGATCGATGAAGATTCCGCTGGGCCGGCTGAACTGCTTCCACTCGGCCAGAAACTTGCCGTCCTGATCGAAGATCTGGATGCGATTGTTGCCGCGGTCGGCCACGAACAGGCGCCCTTGGGAGTCGAACGCGAGAGCGTGTGGCATTTCGAACTGGCCCGGAGCCGAACCGTGGCCGCCCCATTGCTTGATGAACTTTCCGTCCTTGGAAAACTTGCCGACGCGTGCGTTGCCCCTGCCCACATTGTGGCCGTCGGAGACGAAGATGTCACCGTCGGGAGCAATGGCCACGGCGTTGGGTTGATTGAACGTGTCCGGGCCGTCGCCGGCGACACCGGCCTTGCCCAGGGTCATCAGCACTTTGCCTTGCGGACTGAACTTGAAGATCTGGTGGCCCTTGCCGTCCCGTCCCTGGCCGTCGGTGATCCAGAGATTCCCGCTCTTGTCGATGGTAAGGCCGTGGGGAAAGATAAACATGCCCGCGCCAAAGCTCCGGAGCAGCTTGCCGGACGGATCGAACTCCAGCACGGGTGCCAGGTCGGAGCCGGCACAGGAGTTGGCCCCGCATCGCTCGGCGACCCACACGTGGCCGTCGGCGGCCACCGCCACGCCGCTGGTGGATCCCATGGTCCTTCCCTCGGGAAGCTGGAACCAGTGTTCGACAGTGCGGTAGGGATTTGGCTGCGCGGAAGCGCAGGCGCCGGACAGCGCCACGATGGCCACCGCGGCCAGGCACCTGCAGTCTGAGCTTGGCATGACGACCCTCCCTGAAAACCGGCGCAGGGTCGATTATACACGAGGCCGCTCCCGGCGCGTCTGCTTACTTCCGCGTGGTGATGTCCGCGGTCCCTTGGGACAGGCCTTCGGATGTCGCCGCCACGTGAATCCGGCCGGCCTGGCCCGCCTGCGAGCTGACGATCAGCAGCGCCATGCCGCTGAATGCCTTGCGATGGTCGGCGTGGAACGGCTCTTCGCTGGCCGCCTTGCCGTTCTCCACGGCGCGGATGCTGCCGGCGCCGGTCACGTTGAACTTCACCAGGTTGTCGGCGACCGGGCACAGGTTGCCGTCCTTGTCTTCAATCCGCACCGTGACGAACGACAGGTCGTCGCCATCGGCCGTGATGGTGGCGCGGTCGGGAATCAGTTTCACGCGCGCGGGAGCGCCCGCGGTGCGGACCTCGTCCACGGCTACCTGCTTGCCGCCCTGGTAGGCCACCGCTTTCAACGTGCCGGGCGCGTAGGGCACCTGCCACATGAGGCGGAACTTCGTGGTGAACTTCCGGTCCTGGCTGACATTCTGCCCCACCGGCAGCTCGACGGGCTCGGAGAAGCGCTTCTTCCGTCCCAACGATTGGCCGTTGAGGAACAGCTCGGTCTCATCGGCATTGCTGTAGCACATCACCGGGATGGTCTGGCCTGCCTTCCAGTTCCAGTTGGCGGGCACCACGTGCACCATGGGCTTCTTCGACCACACGCTCTGGTAAAGGTAGAAGCGGTCCTTGGGGAAGCCGGCCAGATCGACCATGCCGAAATAGGAACTGCGCGACGGCCAGTCCGTCTGGTCGGCGTTGCGGCCGCCGAAGTAGGGGGTCGGCTCGCCGATGTAGTCGAAGCCGGTCCACACGAATTCGCCGAGTACGTTGGGCAGCTTGTCCTGATAAGTGATTTCCACGTCCGGCATGTAGGCCCAGGAGGGCGCGATGATGTCGTAGCTGGTGAGTTCCAGAGACGGATGCTTCTCGTACTTCTCGAGCGGCAGATGGTAAACGCCGCGCGAGCTGACACACGATGCCGTTTCGGAGCCCAGCAGGATCCATTCGGGGTGCTCTTTCATGATCTGCTCGTACATCCAGGGCCGGTAATTGATGCCCACCAGGTCCACGGCGGCCGCGAGCCCGTTGCGAATGGCTGGCGTGGGATTGTTGAACGCGGAAGTGGTCGGGCGCGTGGGGTCCTCCTGGTGGAAGAAGCTCACCAGGCGCCGCGCCATCTCTCCGCCTTCGGGGCGGCTCTGCTCGGGGATTTCGTTGCCGATGCTGTACATGATCACGCTGGGATGATTGCGGTCGCGGTGGACCATGTCGCGCACGTCGCGCTCGCTCCACTCGTCGAAGTACTTGGCGTAGCCGTTGGGCACCTTGGGCTGGCGCCACATGTCGAAGGATTCGTCCATCACCACCAGGCCCAGGCGGTCGCAGAATTCGAGCAGCTCGGGAGACGGCGGATTGTGGCTGGTGCGGATGGCATTGACGCCGCCGGCCTTCAGGATCTGCAACTGGCGCTCGGTGGCGCGGCGGTTTACGGCCGCTCCGAGGGCGCCCAGGTCGTGGTGGTTGCACACGCCCTGGAGCTTCACCGCGCGGCCGTTCAGCAGAAAGCCCTTGGCTTTGTCGAAGGCGATGGAGCGGATGCCGATCGGCGTGACGTAGCGGTCCATGGATTGCTTGCCGTCGGTGACTTCGCTGACCAGCGAGTACAGGTAGGGGTGGTCGATGTCCCATCGCTGCGGCCGGGTGACGGTGAGGTCGACCGAAGCCGTCTGGGTGGCGCCGGCGGGGATGACCACGTTATCGGCGCTGTGGCTCACCACTTTGCCCGCGGCGTCCAGGAGGTTGGTCTGAAGGACGATCTTTGCCTCGCTGTCGTTGCGGTTGCGCACCTCGGTCTTTACCGTTACGGTGGCCTTTTCGTCGGTGACCTCGGGCGTGGTGACGTAGGTTCCCCAGCGGGCCACGTGGACCGGGCCGGTGACATCCAGCCACACGTTGCGATAGATTCCCGCGCCGGGATACCAGCGCGAGGAGCGGTCCTCCGGGGTGAGCCGCACGGCCAGCACGTTCTCCTGCCCGCCGAAATGCAGGTGCGGGGTGAGATCGAACGCGAAGCCGATGTAGCCGTAGGGACGGCCGCCCAGTTCCTCTCCGTTGATCCAGACGCGCGCGTTGGACATGGCGCCGTCGAACTCGATGCTGAAGAAGCGGTCCTTGGCGGCGGCGGGCAGAGTGAAGGTCTTGCGATACCAGCCGGTGCCGAAGATGGGCAGCGCTCCGGTGTGGGGGTTGAGCTTGGAATCGAACGGACCTTCGATGGCCCAGTCGTGCGGCAGGCGCAGCGCGGTCCACTGGGAATCGGCGAAGCCGGGCTTTTCGGCTCCGGGCGCATCGCCTTTGAGGAAACGCCAGCCGTCGTCGAAGTTGAGACGGCGCTCGCTGCCGATCTGGATTGGGGCGGCGGCGGCAAACGCGGCGGATGCGACAAGCAGGGCGGCGCCGCCCAGGAGGCGGGGAGACAGATGGATCATTCAGGGCTCCTTAAGATCTGGTACTCCTTTATCTTAAAGGAATGGAGGCTCGCCACACCGCTCCTTTGGTCGCGGCTCGGCAACGGCATGCTAACATTCAAGTCTGAGACGATATGACCGACGCATCTTGGACGGAGCGCGCGGTGCTGATCGTGCTGATCGCCGCGTCGCTCGGGCTGTTCGGGTGGCGGTTCCGCGGAGTATTGGATGTCATCCGGCGCTCGCGCGCCACCCCCGATTTTGAAGTCAAGCCCCTGGGCCCGCGAATCCGGCAGTTTCTTTGGGAAGTGGCGTTGCAGGGAAAAGTGATTCAACAGAGGCCCCTCCCGGGGCTGGCCCACGCGTTCGTATTCTGGGGCTTCTGCGCATTCGCATTGATCACCGTCAATCATGTGGCATCCGCTTTCGGCGGACGTTTTCTTTCCCCGGCCGGCGGCTTCGGCCGCTTCTATTTCCTGTTCGTCGCGGCGTGGGCGGTGGCCGTCGCGGTTTCCATCGCGGGACTGTTCATCCGCCGCTTTGTGGTTCGCCCGGTCTGGTTGGGAAAAGTGTCGCCCGAATCGGGAGTCATCGCGTTTTTGATCTTCGCCCTGATGGCCACCTACCTCGCCGGATTGCAGCTGAGCGAAACCGGCATTGCGGGCAGAGTAAACTGGTGGGCGCACACCCTGGCGCTGCTGGCATTCCTGCCGCTGATCCCGCACACCAAGCACATGCACCTCGCGCTGAGTCCCGTGACGGTGTTTCTCCGGCGCGCGGGCTTCAGCCGGATTCCGCCGCTCGCCGGAGACGAAGATTTCGGCCTCGACACCGGAAAGGACGTGACGCGCATCGACGCTTTGCAGGCGTACACGTGCGTCGAATGCGGACGGTGCACCGAGCACTGCCCGGCCAACAACACGGGGAAGACTCTCAACCCGAAGGAAATCATACTGGGCCTGCGCCAATACCTCAACGATTTCGGGCCGGGTGGCGCGGAGCCGCTGTTGGGCAAGCACATCTCCGAAGCGGCGGCGTTCGAGTGCACCACCTGCGGTGCTTGCGAGTTCCAATGCCCGGTGGGGATCCAGCATCTGCCGGTGATCGTGGGGCTGCGGCGCGGCGCGGTGAACACCGGCAAGTGGGAAGACGATTACGGCACGAAGCTGTTCCTGAACCTGGAGCGGAACGGCAACGCGCTGGGCTTCGCGGCCAGCGAGCGCCAGAAGTTCATCGAGAAGAACGCGCTGCCGTTCTACGACGGCGCCCAGGAGTATTGCCTGTGGCTCGGCTGCATGGGCGCGTACGATCCGCAGGGACGCGAGATCGTTCTGGCCCTGGCGCGCGTTCTGCGCCACGCCGGCGTGACCTTCGGCGTCCTGCGCAAGGAGAAGTGCACGGGCGATCCCGCGCGGCGGCTGGGAAACGACCTGGCGTTTTCGCAGGTGGCCGAGGCGAACATCGAAACCCTGCGCGCCGCCAAGGTGGGCAAGATGGTCTCGATCTGCCCGCATTGCGTGCGCACCATCGGGACGGACTGGCGCGAATTCGGCGCGACGTTCTTTATCGAGCACCATAGCGAGCTTCTGGCGCGCCTGGAGTCGCGTTTGCCGGCGGCAGGCGGCACGCGGGAGCGGGTGGTGTTTCACGATCCGTGCTATCTCGGCCGGTATCGCAACATCTACGACCAGCCGCGGGCCGTGCTGGCGCGGACGGCCGACGTGGTGGAACCGCGCCGCGCGCGCGAGCGTTCCTTCTGTTGCGGCGCGGGCGGCGGCCAGATGTTCCTCGGCGAGGAGAAGGGCAAGCGAGTCAATGTGGAGCGGGCCGAAGAGCTGGTCGCGACGGGTGCCGCGGTAATTGGCACGGCGTGTCCATTCTGCCAGACCATGTTTCGCGATGCGCTCGGCACCATGACCCAGACTCCGCCGAAGCTCCTGGACATCGCGCAACTCGCGGCGGCTTCGATTTCGCGCGAGGAATCCGCTCCAAGAACGTGACAGGCGGATTCGGAATGTTATAATCGAGTGGCAACACACGGACGGGCGCGTAGCTCAATTGGCAGAGCAAGTGACTCTTAATCACTAGGTTGCAGGTTCGATTCCTGCCGCGCTCACCAGCAGAATCAGGCAGTTGCGGTTCACCGGCGTCGCCTTGGTTCTTCAGGCCGGCCAGCGCCGTCACCTCACCATGCATCGCCTGGGTTTTCCAACCCAATTCCGGGCGTCCTTTTTCCCGGTCCTACGAAAATATACCTGGCGAAGACGATTGATGAATTAGGGAGTTAGCCTCAATGGCGGGGTGGTGTTTGCAGATAACTCCGCGCTCAATGCACTTGCACGGCCGTCCCCTCCCTCTCTTGGGCCGTGCTGGTTCCGGCGGCCAGGGCGTTCACAGCACTTCCAAAAAAAGTCCCCGCTGATTCTAAACGGCTTCTCCCCGCCTCCCGCCCGAACCCCCTTGTCGCCGCGCTACAGTATGGTCGGAATTGACATTATGTCGACCATCCATCAAATCGAGGCCAACCGCCTCAACGCCCAGAAATCCACTGGCCCCCGCTCCGTCGAGGGCAAAGAGAGTGCTTCCCAAAATGCCCTGAAATCCGGCATCGACGCCAAATCCATGATCATCCGCGGCGAGCACCTCGCCGATTTCGAAGCCCTCTCCGCCGAGTACCACCAGCGCTTCCAACCCCTCTTCCCCGAAGAGCGCCACCAGGTCGATAACATGGTCGCCGCCGAGTGGCTCCTCCGCCGCCTCCGCAAGGCCGAATCCGAGATCTGGGAATCCGAGTTTCAGGACTTCGACAGGCGCACCTTCAAAAATACGGATGTTCCTCTGTCCGAGGCCTTCAACGGTGAATCCAAAGAGATGGACCGCCTCCAGCGCCGCCTCGATTCCCTCCAGCGCTCGCATCAACGCGCCCTCGAAGCCCTCCACCGGCTCCGTTCCGCCCGATTCCAGCCCGCTCCCCATCCCGAAGCCCCGGCCGCACCGGAACCTGCCCCCGAACCCATTTCCATAAGTCCTTCAGTTCCAACCAAAATTGGGTTCGTTCCTTCAGAATCCCCGGTGCCCGAAGTCCCCGGCGGTCCTGCCGGGCCCGTGCCCGCCGCCCTCCAGGGAGGCGGATTTTCCCCGAGGATTGCATCTTGAAGATCTGCGTTTATCTGTGTTTATCCGTGGCCCGATTTGATTTTCGTCGCCCATCCGGCCAATTACGCCCATCTGCCCCGGCCGTTCGCCTGCACCGATCCCGCAATTACGTTGCTTTCCACTACCCGTCCGGCTTAAAATGTACCGCAACGAACAACGGCGTGAACTGGCCGGTTCCGCGCGGTGAACCGGGCGGCTCGCGAACGGCCGGCTGGCCGGCTGTGGTGTGGGTTACTTGATCGACTTAAGAACCGCGGCTTCCAGGAAGAAGGGAAAGGTAACTGAAGGAACATGCGTATCAGCATTTTCGGTCTCGGATATGTCGGCTCCGTTGCGGCGGCCTGCCTGGCGCGTGACGGGCATCAGGTGATCGGCGTCGATGCCGATCCGGTCAAGGTCGATCTGATCAATCAGGGCACCAGCCCTATCGTCGAGCCTGACCTCCGCGAGCTCATTGCGGCCAACCGCCAGGCCGGGCGCCTCGAGGCCTCCACCGATCCGGCATATGCCGTGCTGAACTCGTCCATTACCTTCTTCTGTGTGGGCACCCCCAGCCGGGAGAACGGCAGCCTCAACCTCGATTACGTGAAGCGCTGCTGCGAGCAGATCGGCGAGACCATCGGCCAAAAAACCGACTTCCACGTCGTGGTCGCTCGCAGCACCATGCTGCCGGGAACCGTCCGCACCCTGGTCATTCCCACCCTCGAGCGCGCTTCCAGGAAACAGGCGGGAATCGATTTCGGCGTCTGCGTCAACCCCGAGTTCCTCCGCGAGGGCACCGCCATCTTCGACTTCGATAATCCCCCCAAAACCGTCATCGGCTCCACCGACGAGAAGAGCGCCGGCATGCTCAAGAGCCTCTACGCCCGCCTGAAGGCCCCGCTGATTCTCACGCCGGTGGACGTGGCCGAAGCCGTCAAGTACACCGACAACTGCTGGCACGCCGTGAAGGTCGTGTTCGCCAACGAGATCGGCGCCATCTGCAACAGCGCGGGGGTCGATGGCCAAGCCGTCATGGACGTCTTCTGCCAGGATCGCAAGCTCAACATTTCGCCGGCGTACCTCAGCCCCGGCATCGCATTCGGCGGATCGTGCCTGCCCAAAGACGTGCGCGCCCTCAGCCATTTCGCCCGCACCCAGGACGTCGATGTGCCCATGCTGAACAGCGTCCTCGCCGCCAATGAAAAGCAGGTCGAGCGCGCGCTCCATCTGATCGAGGGCAAGAAGCGCCGGCAGGTCGGGGTGCTCGGCATCAGTTTCAAGGCGGGCACCGACGATATGCGCGAAAGCCCGGTGGTCAAGATCGTGGAAGCCCTGCATGGCAAAGGGTATGACATCAAGGTGTACGATCCCTACGTCAGCATCGCCAGCGTGCGGGGCGCCAACCGCAACTACATTCTCAACGTCATTCCGCACATCCGCAAGATGCTGACCGAGGACTTGCAGGAGTTCCTCGATCATGCCCAGACCGTCGTGGTGGGCAACCGCTCGCCATTGTTCAAAGGAATTCTGAAGAAGGTTGGAACCGACCGTGAGGTGGTCGACCTGGTGAACCTGATTCCGCCCGGCCGCCGGCATTCCAACCGGATTGAAAAACCGCGGCCGAAAGCCCGCAAGGCCGTGGCCGGTTAACAACCCGAACACGGAGATGCTCATGTCCGCAGTGCCTGTCATTTACGAAACGCCGTCCCGGAGGCAGTCCTTCCGCGTGAGTTCCCCTGCCGAAGTCACCATCAGGGGCCGCCGGTATCGGACCAAGGACTGGAGCGCCGGCGGCTTCGCCGTCGAGCACTTCGACGAAGTCGCCGCGCCGGGCGACCGCCTTTCCACCGTCACCTTCGCCGTGGATTTCCAGGGATTCGCGATTTCGTTCTGCTCCGAAGCCAAAGTCATCCGGGCGCAGGACGGCCTGATGGCAGCCGAGTTTCTGGATCTCGGGGAACGCGAGCACAACCTGCTGGGCTACTTCACCTCGTCGCTGATCAGCGGGCAGATCGCCCCGGTGGATGGCGTGCTCAAGAACCTTGACCGGCCGGTCACCAAAATCGCCATCAGCCCGCCCGCGCCGGCCAATGCGCCTGCGCGCCGGATCTACCGCCGCATCATCGCCGCCGTCCTCTACCTCGTGATCGGGCTGGCCATCCTGGGGTTCGCCGGCCTCATCGTCGTCGGCCACGTCACCCAAGTCAACGTGGAGACAGCCGTTACCAGCGCCACGCTCGAGCAGGTGGTCTCCGCCGACGTGGGCACCATCGCCGAAATGTACATCCAGCCCGGCATGCAGGTCAAAGCCGGGCAGCCGCTGTTCCGCGTCGATAGCGAACTCTCCGCGCGGGCCGTCGAGCAGGCCCGGCAGGATCTGGCGACCGCGCAGATCGCGCTCAAGCAAGCAACCGCCACTCGCGAGGCTGAAGAAACCAAGCTGCGCGTCTACCAATCCGTCAGCAACGACCAGTTGGCCGTCCGCAAAGCCGAGATGGTGTCCCTGGTTGCCGCGCGCGACCAGGCCCGGGTGGAGCTGGAGCGGTACAAGAAGTTGCTGGAGTACGGCGTCATCAGCCAGCAGTTGTTCGACACCCAGCAGGCCACCTACGATGAGCGGGCGGCCCGCGTGGAGCAGGAAATCGCCGAGGAGAAAATCACCGAATCCTCGATCCAGAGCACCGTCAACGCCAATTTATTCTTGGATAATGCCAACCGGCTGGTGGGCGATCTTGCCATCGATCGTGCCGCCGAAGTTGCCGCGCGCGACCAGGTCAAAATGGACCAGGAGGCCGTTGACGTGGCTCTCCGCCAGGACTCCAAGCGGATGTACCATGCGGCTTTCCCGGCCGTCGTGCTGAAGATCTTCAAATCGCGCGGCATGACGGTGGATCGCGGCGAAGCGCTGGTGGTGCTGCGCCCCGCCGCGCAGGATCCCTACATCGACGCGTACCTCACTCAGGATGAAGCCGCGCAGCTCGCCGCCGGAGCGCGCGGCGTGGCCACCATCACCGCCAACGGCAAGCGCTACGCGGTCGAGGTGGTAGCGGTGGACCGGACCGCCGGCTTCCTCAAGGACATCCAGACGCCCAAACTCCAGGAGCCGGTCTTCCAATGGCGCAGCATCGAGGACCGGTCCGCCTATGCCAAGCTGGCATTCGTGGGGCTCGGCGCCGCCGAACGCGATGCCATCACTCCGGGGCTGCCGGTGTTCGTCAGCATTCCCCGGAAACGCTCCTTCTTCTCCGGCCTGGTGCCCACCGTGCACGCCGCCTCTCCCGATGCCCCGCACCTTTGGCCCGCCGACAGCCCGCTCTTCACCGGCGCCCGCGTGGCCGATCCCGGCTTCGAACCCGTGCGCCGCCGCATCCTCGAGGCGGCCGATGCAGCCCTGCGCGACGCGCCCGCGCCGGTCGAAACCATCCACAGCGCCGGCGAAACCGACCAATCTGACCCGGAGTTCCAGGCCAGCCGCCGCGCCTTCGAGGATGCCGACCATTTCGCGGCCCTGGCGCTCGCATACCGGCTCACCGGCAAGAAATCCTATGCCGATGGCGCCCGCGCCATAGTGGCCGCCTGGGCGCGCGTCAACCGGCCCACCGGCATGCCCATCGACGAAACCCGCTTGGATGCGTTCCTCTGGGGGCTCGACCTGCTGGGCGCCGATGCCCGCGACCCCGCCGTGACCGCGTGGCTCGAGCGCTGGGCGTCCGCCAATCGCAGCTACAAATTCGGACCCATCACCGCCACCAATAATCACAAGACCCATCACCTCAAGATCCTGGTCATGCTCGACCGCCTCCTCGGACGCGATGCGGATTACGCCAAAGACCTGGCCGCCGTAGAAGAGCAGCGCAAGGCCAACCTCCCTTCGTCCGACGGAAGGTCCATCGACTACGAGCAGCGCGATGCCATGCACTATCACATCTTCGACCTCGAAGCCTGGCTCGAAATCTCCCTGGTCACCGGCTGCTGCGGCGATTCCATGGACCGCTCCTTCCGCTTCTTCGGACGCTCCATGGCCGAAAACCCCGGCCATCTGGAATTCGCCAAGAGTACCGCCGCCATCGACAAGAAGCGCGCGGCCGGCGGGTTCGAATACGCCAAGGCGCGCCCCTACGACATGAAGAAGGCCGCCCGCGCCGTCTTCGCCTATGGGACCCTTCCCGGCCGGCGCGTGGACCGTGACCTCTGGAGATCCGCCACGGCGGGCGAACAGCACGACAATCTCCTCTACGAAGCGAGGTTCTACCTTTGGAAAGGCCGCCAGTAAAGTGGACCGCCGGCGAGGCGGTCAAGCAGTCTTTCCTGCTGGCCGTCTGGATCGGCGCGTTGGTGTTGGTCCTCACCTATCTCCCCAACCGCATCTGGGACGAGGGGGCCGCCACCATGGTGGTCTCGCTCGGCGCCATCGCCGCGTGGCGCTACGGCTGGTGGGCTCTCAACCTGGTGCGGTCCATAATCTACGCGCGCCTGGTATTTCCGCGGCTCCGGCGTCGCGCCGATGCTCTCTGGCGGTCCGGCTGGCGGCCCCGCATGATGCACTTCATGGTCACCACTTTCAAGGAGAAGCCGGAGATCACCCGGCTCGTGATGGAGAGCATCTTCGACGAGTGCCGGTCCACCGGCGTCCCGGCGCGCGTGTTCGTGGGCACCGGCGACCGCTCCGATGAGCTGGTAATCGAAGATTTTTGCAAGCGCACCAGGGACGTGGACGCGCAGGTTTACCTGCTGCGCCAGAACATTCCCGGGAAGCGCGTGGCCATGGCCCTGTCTCTGCGCTCCATGTGCCGCCACGGCGTGGAGCCTGACGACATCGTGGTGTTCATGGATGGCGATTCCATCATTCTGGCCGGCGCCATGGAGAAGTGCGCGCCGCTGTTCGGCAAGAATCCTGAGCTGGGCGGCGTGACCACCGACGAATGCGGCATCGTCAACGGCCCCAAATGGATGGGCGACTGGACCGACATGCGCTTCGCCCAGAGGCGTATCGCCATGCAGTCGCACGCGCTTTCCCGAAAGGTGTTGACGCTCACCGGGCGCTTCTCCATCTTCCGCGGCGGCGTCGTGACCCAGCCGGAGTTCATCCAGACGCTGGAAGCCGATCACCTGGACCACTGGCTGTGGGGACGATTCCGCTTCATGTCGGGGGACGACAAGAGCACCTGGTACTCGCTGCTGAAAAGCGGCCACGAGATGTTGTACGTTCCGGATGCCTTCGCGCTGACCATCGAGAACATCGGCCCTCACGCCCTGGAGCGCGTCAAGGCCAACCTGATGCGCTGGTCCGGCAACATGCTGCGCAACGGCTACCGCGCGCTGGCGCTGGGTCCGCGCCGCGTGGGGTTCTTCATCTGGTGGTGCGTGCTCGACCAGCGGCTCTCCGTGTGGACCGGTCTGAGCGGCCCGGCCATGGCGCTGGCCACTTCCCTCCTCTTCGGCCCCAAAGTGTGGGTCGCCTATTTTGTCTGGGTGGCGGTCACTCGCACCATCCTGTCGATCGTGCTGTACTTCTTCGCCGGCCGCATTTTCGTGTCGTTCCCGTTTCTGCTCTACGGCAACCAGATCCTGGGCAGCGCCATCAAAGTCTACCTGTTGTTCCGGGTCAACAAGCAGCGCTGGCTGAACCGCGGCGACCAGAGGCAGAAAGCCGCGAGCAGCCGCCTGCTGCCGTTCCAGCATGCCATGGCCTCGTTCCTCACGCTGCTGTATATCTCGGTGTTTTTTCTGGCGGTCTGTTTGAAGACCGGTGTGTTAACGCTGTCGGCGCTGTCTGACGCCGCCCACGGGCTTCTGTGGCGGCCCTGACCTTCGGCCATCAGTTCGAACTCAACGGGACCCGGCGCCGCAGTTCGTCGAAGAAGTTCAGCAGGAATATCACCCGGTCATGAGGCTCTTGCGGAGTTTCGGCCGGCATGAGTGCGACGATGCTCTTGCCGTCCGGCGCCGGATCATAGGTCCTCGTGGTGCCGAAGCTAACGAGCCCTTTTTCAGGCCAGGCGCGCGGCGTATCCGCCACAAACGAATCTCCGCGCGCTTTATACGCCGCAACCATAAGCCGCTTGGCGCCGTATTGCCAAAAGAACAGCTCGTCAACCTTGCGCGACCACGCCGGATAACCACCGGGATCCGTCGAGATTTGCCGCTTGCCCCCTCTGTCCGGAAACCCCTGCACGTATACCCTGTATGTCCCCGACTCGTCCGACATGTAGGCGAGCCACCGCCCGTCCGGCGAGAACATCGGGCATCTCTCGTGGAAGGGAGTTTGGAGGAAGACCTCAGGCTTCCCCGCTCGAAGCCCCGGGCCACCGGCTTCCACAGGCAATGTCCAGATGTCTGCCCCGGTTGCCGGATTAATTTCCACAAACGCCAGCCGCGTGCCATCGGCCTTAAAGGACCAGGGGGTTTGCTGATTGTCGCTCTGAGTCAAGACCTGCGGTTCAGCCGTTCCGTCGGCGCGGATCCACAACATGCCGCGCGCCTTCCGAAATACGATGTAGCGGCCGTCGGCAGTCCAAAGCGGATTGCCGTAACCACCGCCGAACGTCAGCCGCGTCATGCTCCCGCGCCCCAATTCGTACACCCAGATATCTCCTGCTGAAGTCATCGCCAGCCGACTCCCGTCCGGTGATAGCGTTGGAGACAAATAATTGCCAGGAACCGGGAGCAGCGGCCGGGTGTCGCCCGAGCCGTCCACCCATTGCACGGTCACCAAACCACCTCCCACCTTGCCGCTCCGATATACGAGCGTACCGGTCCGAGAGAAATCAATCTGGGCGGAACCAAAGGCCGCGCTGTACGCGACCTCCTCCAGGACCGGCGTGGGCGTGCCATGCACTTCCAACCGGTCCGGGTCAAAAGGAACGGCAAAGAGCGTACCCTTGTTGATGTAAACCAGATGGCCGCTAGTCAAGTACCTGCCCCAGGCGCCGCCGCGCACGAGCGTCTTCCGACGGCCATCTCTCAGTGTCAACACTTCGATGGTAGCCCCATCCAACCCGGTCATTGAGCTATAAGCGCTGAATAACACCGCCTTGCCACCCGGCAGGATCTGGGGCCAGCGATGGACGATTTCTCCTGGCGCCAGTTGCGTCACTGGCGCGGGTTTACCGCCGGCGGAGGGAACCCGGGAAAGCCACAAATCGAAGGCCGCGACAATGTTGCCGTCCTCGCCCCAACTGCCGCCGCCGCCGAGGGGGACCTCGCATAAGGCGATCGCCGGGCCACCTTGCAGGGAAATCTTTTTCAGCTTTCCGTTCGCGAAGAAGGCAACCCAATGCCCGTCTGGTGAGAAGAAAGGATCCCGTGCACCATCCGTCCCGGGCAATTCAGCGGCGTTGGGCCGATCGAGCTGCCGGGTGAACAGCTTCGAGCGGGACACGTACACCAGCCGCGCACCGTCGGGCGAGAGAATGGCGTTGGCGCCGTGATCAGAGACGGGCGACACATCGTTTCCCAGGTCAAGATCCAGGCGCATCAGAGGCTGGAAAGGCGCTACGGAAGGCCGCACCCCGCGCCTGTAGTACCATGCGCCCGCCCAGAACATGAGGACGATAGTGGCCAGCAGAACGGGGACAAAGATCCGGGGACGGAGATGCAACCGTGGGCTGCGCGGGGCCGGCTCTGCCTGCCGATTTGTCAGGCCATTTTCGGGGATGACGGCGACCGGTTCGGCCTGGGCCGGACGATCAGCGGTCTCTGCCTCGCCGATGAAGCGATAGCCCCGCCGGGCGAGGGTCTCGATATAGCGGGGTTTGTCGGCCGAGTCCCGTAAGGCATCCCGCAATCGCTTTACCGCGGAGTTGATACTATGATCGAACTCGACAACGGTGTCGTCCGGCCAGAGGCGCTTCCGAATCTCCTCGCGCGAGATCACTTCGCCGGGGGATTCGAGGAGCATTCGGAGTATTTGGAAAGGTTGTTCCTGAAGCCGAATCCTGCGCCCAGCCTTGTGCAGTTCTCCCCCTCGAGGATCGAGCTCAAATGGGCCAAAACGCACATTTAACGTCGGGTCGGCCCTCCCTCCGGGATGCGCTCTCTTTTCCATCTCTGGATGCCTCCAGTTTTGGAGCCTGGAGGAGAGTTTAACATATCCGTCCAAGCGGATCCCGGATGGCACAAAGTAACCCGTCATCAGTCGATTAGCGCGTGACCAACATTTTAGATCCGGGTGACTCCGGTTGCATGGAATTTCGCCGTGAACGGATGTCAGACTCAGTTCACGATGCTGCCAGCGAGGGGCTCTCAAAGCCGCAGAACAGATAGGGCAAGCGGAATGGAGCACGCGAATGATGGAAACTGGGATCCGAGCCAACCCTGGGTCGGCCACGGTCGCCCCTAAGAAAAAGGCGCCGTTTCGTCAGGCCTCAGGACCGGTGAGTCTGTGGACGAGGCAGAGCGCAATCGTGTGCCCCACCAGCCTGGACAACGGTCCTCCTGAGGTCCTGATCGCAGTGGCGAAGGCGCATAGCGGCAGCCGGCTGGCGGCGCGGCAACAAACGGAAAACATCAGAGGAGAGATGACAATGAAAAGTCTAGTCAAAAGACATACCAAGGCGAGTCGCCTCGTTTGCGGTGGCGGCCCTTATGGCCGCAGTCACCACAGGCGCGGTTTCTGCAACAGAGTGGACGGCCTTGGTGGGTGCGCAGAGCCGGGACCTAGGGAGCCAGGCTCTGGCCTTTTTGCCGAACGAGCTTTGGATCCATGCCGGCGACAGCATCCGTTGGACACATTCCAGCACTGAGATCCATACCGTAACCTTCCTAACACCAGGCCAGATACGGCCGCCCAATTTCGGGATGACTTTCGGCGTTCCAATGGGGTGTCCGGGGAGCACACTGGACGGAGCCAGCTTCGATGGCTCGTCGTGCGTGAATTCCGGCATCTTGGGTCAGGACGGAAATGTTGGCTCGGGCTTGCAAACCTACAGCGTACGGTTCCCGGCAGCCGGTAACTTCAAGCTCGTTTGCCTGGTTCACACGGATATGACGGGAACGGTCCACGTGCTGGGTCCGTCCGCGACTCTTCCGCACGATCAGGCATTCTATAACGCACAGGCGGCGAATGACGGGGCGATCGTGGTTGCGGAAGCCTCCGGCCTGCCAGGTCGTGCGTATTCTGAAGACGAAGATGAGGCGCACGCCGCCCGAGTGACCGCCGGCGTTGGCGAAATCGTCACGACGACTGGAGCGGGATCACAGACCGCGTCTCTGAGTCGCTTTCTGCGGGACGTGATTGTCGTGCGGGTAGGGGACACGGTGGAGTGGACGAACCACGACCCATCGACGCCCCACACGGTTACATTTGGACCCGAGCCGGCCGACCCGCGCGCACCCTCCCTAAACGTAAGCCCGACTTCGGACGGCGCGAGGCAGGCCGTAATCAGCTCAACTACAGAGAGCGTGAACTCGGGGCTTTTGGTGCTCGGATTCCAAGACAGGCCAATGCTGGCCCAGTCGGCACTGGGTATGACGCGGTTTCGGGTGACGTTCACAACGCCGGGCACTTTCAATTACATCTGTAGCCTTCATGACAACCTCGGCATGAAAGGGACGGTAATCGTTCACCAATAGGCGCCTTACATGAAACCACGATTCTTCTCTCTCCTCCCGATCTTCGCATCTCTCGTGCTGGCCCAGCAGGGCAGCACCGTCAACTACCGAGGCGGCCTGGTCACGCCGCCTCTGCCGAAGCCGAAGTTCGTCCTCTCCGATACTTCCGGCGCGGCATTCGATTTCCGGCAGAGGACCGATGGTTACGTCACGCTTCTGTTCTTCGGTTACACGTATTGCCCCGATCAGTGTCCGATGCACATGGCGAATCTGGGCGCCGCGCTGAAGAAAATGCCCGCCGGTATTGCGGATCAGGTCAAGCTCGTCTTCGTGACCACCGATCCCGCGCGCGATTCTCCGGCCGTGGTGCGCCGCTGGCTGGATCTCTTCGACCGGCATTTTATCGGCCTCACCGGAACGGAATGGGCCATCGAGGCGGTCGAGCGGGCCGCGGGTGTTCCTCCGGCCACAAAAACGGGACCGGCCAACGGCAACTACGGAGTGTCGCACGCCAGTTTTGTCTTGGCCTACAGCAAAGATAACCTCGCGCACGTCATCTATCCTGGCGGGGTAAGTAAGGATGATTGGGTGCACGACCTGCCTCTTTTTTAACGAGGGAGACGTGGTCCCGCCCTTAAGCTGATCATAGGCCCCGCCGTATGGATCGCGATATCAGGAAATTGATTCAAAGGCTCTCAATCGCCTCGGACACGCCGGTAGTGTGAGTTTCGCCTATATTGATAGCTGGGCGAGAGGAGGGTTGGTGCGATGAGTCTCATTCGTGTGGCCGCCGGTTTTCTGTTACTGGGCACCGCTGTTTCGGCCCCGGCGGTAGCACAGCAGTATGTGATCTCGACCTACGCGGGCGGTGCGCCGCCTCCGACGCCTGCGCCGGGGCTCCACATGTGGTTCGATTTTGCGCAAGCGGTCGCGCCGGATCCGGCGGGAAACGTGTACTTCAGCGCCCTGAATTGCGTGTTCAAGCCGGACTCGGCGAAGCGGCATCGTCACGCGGGTGGCGGGGACAGGGCCGCCCGGCTTCTCAGGCGACGGCGGACCCGCCCCAAGCGCGCGACTGAACGCTCCCGTTGGGCTGGCGGTGGACGCCGCGGGGAACCTGTTCATCGCCGATTCCGGCAACGACCGTATTCGCAGGGTGTCACCGGACGGGATCATCACGACGGTCGCGGGCGACGGCAGCTTCGGTCCATCGGGCGACGGCGGACTCGCCACCAGCGCACAACTCGGCATGTCGTGGCCCTCCCTGGGCCCGCCGGCCAGTCCGCCGAATTTCGTGGCAGTGGATGGCGCGGGCAACCTGTTCATCGCGGATTACGGGCGGGTGCGCAAGGTATCGCCGGACGGAATCATTAACACGGTGGCGGAAAACGTCTCCGGGCCGCTCGCGGCGGACGGGGCGGGCAACCTGTTCGTCGCTAGTAATAACATCGTCGTCACGGTTGCACCGGACGAGACCATGACCACGGTTGCGGGCGGCGGGCCGGTGAGCGGGAACACGCTCGGATGGACCGGAGTGAGTGGATCAGCTTGCATGGATGACCTCTCGGGCGACGGCGGACAGGCCACGCAAACGGGCCTCTGTGCGCTCACGGGCATTGCAGTGGACGGAGCGGATAACTTATTGGTGGGCGAAGATTGGTATTACGGTCCGGGGGCCGATAATTGGGCTTTCGTCGTCCGCAAGGTGTCCCCCGATGGAATCATCACCACCGTGGCCGGCAACACCCATGAACAGGCCATCGATGGCGGCCCGGCAACGGCCGGGCTGATCGACTGGGGCGGCGCGGTGGCAGTGGACGGCGCGGGGAATCTCTTCATAACGGATGATGAAGACATCCGCAAGATTTCGCCGGACGGAATCATCAATACCGTGGCGGGCCGCAGTGTGTGCGCGCAGGGCGATAGCGCTTGCGCACAGGGCGATCTCGCATGGAACGCGCAGCAGCACTTCTCCGGGGATGGCGGCCCCGCCACCAGCGCGATCCTGAATCAGCCCGCAGGCGTGGCGGTGGATGGGACAGGGAACCTGTACATCGTGGATCGACTGAACGGGCGTGTGCGTAAGGTGACGCTGGACGGGATCATCACGACGGTAGCGGGAGGCGGGACGATGCCGGGTTCCTCTGCAGACGGCGGGCCGGCAACCAGCGCGAATCTGTCGCCAGGCAGCGTGCTGGCCGTAGACGGCGCGGGCAGCTTGTTTCTCACCGATGGCGATCGCATCCGCCGGGTTTCTACCGACGGGATCATCACGACGGTGGCGGGTGGCGGCACGCTAGAGGCGGCCTCGGCCGACGGCGGACCGGCGACCAATGCGAAGCTCTCCGGCATGGGCGGGCTCGCCACGGACGGCGGCGGGAACCTGTATCTCGCCGAGACCAATACTAATCGCGTTCGCAAGGTAACTCCGGACGGGATCATCTCCACGTTCGCGGGAACCGGCACCAAGGGAAACTCGGGTGATGGCGGACTCGCTACGCGGGCGCAATTGGCCTATCCGGTCGGCGTGGCCGTGGATGATGCGGTCGACGTGTTCATCGCGGTGGGCTACGGCGTGGGCTACGGCTCGCAGATCCGCGAGGTCACGCCGGATGGGTTCATTTACACGGTGGCCGGGAAGGGCGAGCCCGGCTTCTCCGGCGATGACGGCCCTCCGGCCAGCGCAGCGATCAACATGAACGCCATCGCGGTGGACGGCATGGGCGACTTGTTTATCGCCGAGGCGGGCACGCCGGGCATTCGCGAGATCACGACCGACGGAATCATTAACACGATTGCGGGCATAGGAACGTGTAGCTTTACCGACTTCACACTGGGGAACTGCTTTGGCTATTCGGGCGACGGTGGCCCGGCTACTGACGGCAGATTTTCGATGACGTCCAGCGTTGCCGTGGACCGGGCGGGCAATGTTTACGTCGCGGATACGTACAACAACGTAGTCCGTACCTTGAGGCCCGTGCAATGAAAAATGCAAGAGCAGTGATCGTTGTCCTCTACATGGGAGCGCAGATGTTTCCGAGAAAAATCCTTGCCATCCTGATCCTCGCAGGCGCGTTCGCGTGCTCCACAATGGCGCAACCGGTGGTGACGACTGTGGTGAACAAGGCGTCCTATAGCGCGGTTGTCTCGCCCAACTGCTGGGTGGTCATTGCCGGTTACAATTTCGCGGCTAGCTCCTTGCCGGCTCCGGCCGGTTCGTCACCTACCACGCTGGGCGGAGTGTCGGTCACTGTTGCGGGCCTTCCGGCGCCGTTAGTTTACGTCTCCCCGAATGAGATCGACGCCCTGATTCCCCCTCAGGCAGCCATCCCTCAGAACACGGTGGCGCCCCTGGTAGTAACCTCCGGGGCCGGCAGCGTCACATATAACATCCGGCTCACGCGTAACTCCCCGGCGCTCTTCACCAGTCCGGACACCGGCCAGGCCCTGGTATTCGACGCCGGCTTCCGGCAGGTCGACACGGTTGGGCCGCAGGATACGCTGATTCTGTACGCAGCGGGACTCGGGCCGACCGACGGCTCAGGCCGCGTGGTGGATAACGTCGAGGTCTACATCGGAGAACGAAGCGCGCCAGTGCTGTTCGCCGGCCTGGCCCCGGGGCTCCCGGGCATTTACCAGTTGAACGTGACGGCTCCAACTCCGGCGACCGACCGGATCTATCTTCGCAGCGGGGGGTGGCAGAGCAACATCGTGAACATCGGCATCCGCAGCGGGACGAATACCGCGAACGTCAAGGGCAGCATCGACGGGCTGTATCCTTCGAGCGATCCCGGTTACCCCAATACTCCACTAAGGCCCTGCGTGGGTGACAACGACCCAGGCCCATGCGGCCCGGCGGGCGTGTTCGCCAGTCTCTCCATTATGCTGCATGCCGGCACATTCACAGTGAGCTTCGACACTGTTCCCGGCGCTGGTCCTTTTGCGGTCGCAGCGGTGGGGGAGGCCGGCGGCTCTATCATTTCGATCGACCCGGCGGCCGGCACGTACACGGCCTCCGTCACTACGCTGACACCGGCCTCTGCATCGGGAGACTTTTCCAGCTCGACAGTGCCCCTGTGGGACTACGGCAGTTGTAACTGGAAGAGCGGGGTGTGCCAGCCGTTTCCGGCGAACATTGTTCCCCCTAGCAGGATCGACCCTTACTGGGTGAGAGCGATACAAACGCTTCCGGCGCCCAACATGACAGCGGTGGCAAGCCCCAACACGTTGCTGCAAGTTTCGGGCAGCCTCAGCGGGTCCCGGTTTGCCTTGGACGCTCAGAACAACAGCTCTCTCGCCACGTTCGGCGGGATTGTTCAGGTCCCCTACGGCCCGTTCGACCTGGGCGTCTCCACGTTCAGCCTGTACGTCGATGGCAAGCTGATCGCTTCGAAGGGTTTGCCCTACCTGTTATTTCAGCGAGCGCCCGCAAGCTTCGGGCCTGGGGATTTCTAGCGCGGGTCCAGCACGATATCCGGCATCGCGCGTCATACAAACAATTCCAGATAGAATGGCTAAACAGTATGTGTCGTTCCACCCGTGTGTTTTTGTGGAGCAGCTCCGGTTCGTTCACAGGTGCGGTGGTTCTGACGCTTGCGCTTGCCGCGCACGCCCAGAGCAGCCGCGGCACGGTCACCGGCACGGTGTCGGACCAGTAGGGCGCAGCCATCGGCGGCGCGCGTGTAAGCTTGATCGGCGCCGATACGGGCGTCAATCTCTCCACCGAGAGCAACGATGCCGGGGTTTATCGTTTCGACGCCGTCGACCTCGGTGTTTACGAGCTACAGGCCGCACATCCGGGGTTTCGAAACTATTTCGGCACTGGAATCAATGTGGAGGCGAATCGCACCACGACATTCGATCCGCGGCTGGAAGTGGGAACCGCCGGGACCAGAATCGAAGTGAGCGCTGAATCCAGCGAAATGCTGGTGAAGGACAGCCCGCTGCGGGGCGGAAACTTCCAGCCGCGCGAGGTTCGCGATTTGCCGTTGCCTCTGCTGAACCCGCTCTCGCTGACGCGGACATTACCTGGCGCGACGGAGGCCGCAGGCAGTACCCCTACCAGCGGCGTCGGGGCGAATGGCGCGATGTTCTCGATCAACGGCCAGCGGCCGCGCGGCAATAACTTCATGCTGGAAGGGACCAGGGATCGGCTTCCCGGATGGCGCCACGGCCGGCCGCAATACCCTGCATACGGGCGGCACGAATAACTTCGACCTCGATCTCACAAAGTCGATTCCACTGGGAGAGAAGAGGCACTTGGAATTGCGATGGGAAGCGCTAAACGCATTCAATCATCCGCAATTCATCCAGGTTCCACCAAACGACGTCAATGGCACGCCGGCCGGGCGCTTCCTGAATCGCGATTTTACCGATAGCGGAATTCGCAGCATGTGGGTCCAGGCGAAGGTGTTTTTTGAAAGTTCCTGGGGTGGGCGCGTCCTGAACTAATCTTCCACCACCGACCGCTCGGCCAGGTCGCCGAACAGCGGCAGGGAGTACGCCTCGTTGTGGGCGGCTTTTACCATCATGAAAATCGACGCCACCAGGAGCACCGTCTGGATGATCTGGCCGAGGTGCAGATGCGGCATCATCACCAAGGCCATCGGCCGGAACACCCAGTCTTCCATCAGCCAGGCCACGAACAGGTACAGGCCCTGAAAGGCGTGGAACCGGACGGTGCGGTCGCGGCGGAACCTCTGGGAGGCCAGCACGATGATCGCCGCGATCCACCCGAGCCCGGGCACGTAGCACAGGATCGACGCCGTCCGCGGGTTGACCTGGGAAAGCGGGTCGCCGGGCGCGACCGGGGGCGGGGGAGTCACCGGCTGCGCCGCGCCGCACCGGCCGCAGAAGGCGTCGGCCGTTCCCACGTGGTTTCCGCATTTGCTGCAAAAGGGCATCCGTTCATAGATACGTTATTCGAGATCGGGGTGTTCCGGCAACTGCATCGGGACCGTCATGCTACTATTCTGACCATGAGACCCCTGCTGACCGGTGCCCTTTTCCTGGCCTGCGCGGCCCTGTTGCCGGCTGCCAAGAACCTGGAGGTGTACTCCATCGACGTCGAGGGTGGGCAAGCCACCCTGTTCGTCTCGCCGAACGGCGAATCCATGCTGGTGGATACCGGTTGGGCCGGCTTCAACCACCGCGACGCCGACCGCATCCTGGCCGCCGCCAAAGACGCCGGCGTGAAGAAGATCGACTACCTGGTGACCACGCACTACCACGCCGACCATGTGGGCGGCGTGCCCCAGCTTGCCGAGAAAATGCCCATCCACAACTTCGTGGATCACGGGCCAAACACCGAAACCGGCAAGCCGGCCGAGATCCTCTTCAACGCCTACACCGCCTTCCGCGACAAGGGGAACCACATCCAGGTGAAGCCCGGCGATACCATCCCCGTCAAGGGCCTGGACGTGCGGGTGCTCACGGCCAACGGAGACGCCATCGCGGCTCCGCTCCCCGGCGCCGGACAGCCCGATCCCGAGTGTTCCAGCTTCCAACAGCGCGCCGTCGACACTTCCGAGAACGCGCGCTCAGTGGGCACCCTGATCACCTACGGCGATTTCCGCATGCTGGATTTGGGCGACCTCACATGGAACAAGGAATTCGACCTGGTTTGCCCGGCGAACAAGATCGGAACCATCGACGTTTACCTGGTCTCGCATCACGGCATGAACCTGTCCGGCTCGCCGCAACTGTTGCATGCGATCCAGCCGCGCGTTGCCATCATGAACAACGGCGCGCGCAAAGGCGGAGCGCCCGAGACCTGGCAGACGATCCGCGATACTCCGGGCCTGCTGGACCTGTGGCAACTGCATTTTGCGGTGGCCGGCGGCAAGGAGCACAATTCGCCCGATACCTACATCGCCAACCTGGATGAGAAGTGCGAAGGCAAATGGATCAAGCTGACCGCCATGAAGGACGGCTCCTTCACGGTGTCCAACGGCCGCAATCGGTACGAGAAGAAGTACCCCAAGAAGTAGCCGGCGTGCGTAATCTGACACTCTCGGGCCAATTCATTGGCATTGGCATACAATCCGGAAAAGGCAGCTTCGAGGGGTCCAAAGAAGCGTAGGCGGCGACTTACCCGATTCCCAACTCGTCGATCCGCTCGAGCGGCGTGCCACAGTCGCGACAGATCAGCGCGTGGCAGTCGCCGCAAACGAGCGGATCGGCCACCGGCCGGGCACAGGCGGGACAGTAGAACTCCGCGGGGCGGGCTTCCTCGGACTCGGCCATAAGGATATTATCGACTGCCGCTCGGTAGCGGGGCGCGCAGGCCGGCTTACTGGGCTTCGATCTTGGCTACTTTGATGGTCTTGGTCTTGGCGTCGACAGCGCCCGTCACGGTCACCTTCTTGGCGGCGAACTTCGCGGGGGTTTTCTGGTCGCTCAGCGCCCAGGTGTCCTTGCCGTCCCAGAGCACGTATTTTCCGTTCATGCCTTTGACGCACTCGGTGACACACTTCTCGTCCGAGGCCATCTTCATCTCCGTGTGGTCGGCTTTGGCGCACATGTCGTCGGTGATGATGCCGGTGACCTTCTGCGCATCCGCTCCGAACATCAGGGCCGCCGATGCGAACACAATGGCAATCTGCTTCTTCATTATTGGATCCTCCCGTTCTTCTTTTCGATTTGAAGCCAGAGGTCGTTATACCTGGCTTCCGTGATGGGCTGCTTCAACTGAAAGTTGAACCCTTTTTCCAGCGTGTTGATGGTCAACTGGAACCTTCCGGAACTGCTGATGCTGTCGATATCGGCGTAGCGCCAAGTGCGCGACTCGCCCTTGGCCGCCGTGGCGTAGACCACCGAATCGGAGGCGAAGGCCAGCGTGCCCTCGGAGCCGGCGATGCGGCCGAGATGCTTGACGGGCGCCGACCAGGCGGGCTGGCCGGGAACTTGCGCCGCTTCGAATACCAATCGCTGATCCATACGAGCCGCCAGGAAACCGTATAACTCGTCGGCCGGTATTTTTCCGGTGAACCCATAAGCTTTGTCGGCTCCCAGCCGGAGCTTGCTGTCCCGATATGTCAGTAGATGAATGCCGCCGGGTCCGAGCTTCAATTCCTGAATGTCTTCGAACTTCCAGGTCCAGGAATCTTTCCCGAGACCGCGGAACGATACGCCATTCTCGTCGATGGTCATGGTGCCTTCGCAGACCTTTCGAACATGAGTGTGCCGTACCGGGAACTGCGCGGCCGACAGCCACGCGGCGCCGGCCAGAATCAGGCTGCCTGCCGTTTTACCGATTGCCATTTCCAAACCTCGTAGATTGCCGGGTAGACTACCAGCTCCAGTAAGAAAGAAGTGAAAATTCCGCCGATCATCGGCGCGGCGATGCGCTTCATCACGTCCGCGCCGGTTCCCGACGACCACATGATGGGCGCCAGGCCCACGAACATCGTCGCCACGGTCATGAACTTCGGCCGGATGCGCTTCACCGCGCCTTGCACGATGGCGGCGCGCAGGTCCGACAGGGTGTGCATCCGGTCCGCGAGACGCCGCTCTTCGAAAGCCAGGTCGAGATACAGCAGCATGAAGACGCCGGTTTCGGCATCCACGCCCATCAGCGCGATGAGCCCCACCCACACACCGATGCTCATGTTGTAGCCCAGCATCCAGAGCAGCCAGATGGCGCCCACGGCCGAAAACGGCACCGCCAGCAAGATGAGCAGCGTCTTGGCCGTCGATCTGGTGTTCATGTACAGCAACAGGGAAATCAGGAACAGGGTCAGGGGAAGCACCACCTTCAGGCGCTCGCGCACGCGCTCCATGGCTTCGTACTGGCCGCTCCAGGCGAGCGTGTATCCCGGCGGCAGCGCCACGCCATCGCGCACCGCGCGCTTGGCCTCGGCGACGTAGCTGCCCACGTCGCGCCCCGCCACATCCACGTACACATAGCCGCACAGCATTCCGTTTTCGTTGCGCAGCATGGAAGGGCCGGTGGCGAGCTTCAGGGTGGCGATCTGGGCCAGGGGTACCTGCATCTTCCCGCCCATGGCGGGCACCAGCGCGCGGCCCAGGCGGTCGAGCGAGCTGCGGTAATCGCGGTAGTAGCGCACGTTGATGGGATACCGCTGGAGGCCCTCGATAGCCGTGCTCACATTGTCGCCGCCGATGGCATTCATCACCACCGCCTGGGCATCGTCCACGCTGAGGCCGTAGCGCGCCAGTTGCTCGCGCTTGAGGTCTACGTCCAGGAAGTAGCCGCCGCCCACGCGCTCGGCGAACACGCTGCGGGTGCCGGCCACGGCGGGCAACACATGCTCGATCTCTTTGCCGATGCGCTCGATTTCGTTGGCGTCGGCGCCGTAGACCTTGATGCCGACCGGCGTGCGGATGCCGGTGGTCAGCATGTCGATGCGATTCTTGATGGGCATGGTCCAGGCATTGGACACGCCGGGAATCTGCAACTGGTCGTTCATCTCGGTGACGAGCTGGTCGGTGGAGAGGATGGACTTGCGCCACTCGGATTTGGGCTTGAGCTGGATGATGGTCTCCATCATGGAGAAGGGCGCCGGGTCGGTCGGGGTTTCGGCGCGGCCCGCCTTGCCCAGCACGTGCTCGACTTCGGGGAACTGCATCAGGATGCGGTCCTGGGCCTGCATCAGCTTCTGCGCTTCCGCCACAGAAATGCCGGGCATGGTAGTGGGCATGAACAGCAGCGTGCCTTCATCGAGGGGCGGCATGAATTCCGAGCCGAGCTTTTGATAGACCGGCACCGTCACGGCCACCAGGGCCAGGGCGCCCCCGATGATCAGCCACTTCCAGCGCAGGCTCCACGCCACTACAGGCTCGTACAACCGCATCAGCACGCGGCTGACGGGATGCTTCTCCTCGGAATGGATCTTGCCCACCAGCACGCCGTTGACGATCGACGCCAGCCACCGCGGCCGCAGGCGGAAGTTGTCTTTGCGGAAAAAAAGCAGCCGCAGAGCGGGATCGAGCGTGATGGCCAGCACCGCGGCTACGATCATGGCGAAATTCTTGGTGTACGCTAGCGGCTTGAACAGGCGGCCTTCCTGCGCCTCGAGGGTCAGCACCGGCAGGAACGACACGGCGATCACCAGCAGCGCGAAAAAGCTCGGCCCGCCGACTTCCTTCACGGCGGTCACGATGGCCTGGCGGTAATCGCGCGCCGTCCAGCTCGGGTCGGCGTGCTCCAGCTTCTTGTGCGTCTGCTCCACCACCACGATGGCCGCATCCACCATGGCGCCCACCGCGATGGCGATACCGCCCAGCGACATGATGTTCGAACTCATCCCCATGGCCCGCATGGGAACGAACGCAATCAGCACCGCCACCGGAATGGTGACGATGGGGATGATCGCGCTGGGAATGTGCCAGAGGAAGATCAGGATGATGAGCGCCACCACTCCGAGTTCTTCGAGGAGCGTGTGTTTCAGGTTGTCGATGGAGAGCAGGATCAGCTCCGAGCGGTCGTACGCGGTCACGATCCTGACGCCCGGAGGCAGCCCGGGCTGGATCTCTTTTATCTTGGCTTTAACGCGGTCGATGACCCGCAGTGCGTTTTCGCCCTGGCGCATGATGACGATGCCCGAGACCGTGTCGCCGCGGCCGTCGAAATCGGCCACGCCGCGGCGCATGTCGGGGCCCAGCGTCACGCTGCCCACGTCGCGCACCAGGATCGGCACGCCCGAAGCGCTGGCGCCCAGCGAGATCTGCTCCAGGTCGGCGGTAGACCGCGCGTAGCCGCGCCCGCGCACCATGTACTCGCGTCCGGTGAATTCCACGAGGCGGCCGCCCACGTCGTTGTTGCCGCCGCGCACCGCCGCCACCACCGCCGAGATGGGCACGCCGTACGCCGCAAGGCGGTCGGGATTCACGTTGACCTGGTACTGGCGCACGAAGCCGCCGAGCGGGGCCACCTCGGCGACGCCGGGCACGGCCTGCAACTGGTAGCGCAGGAACCAGTCCTGCAGCGACCGCAGCTCCGCCAGGTTGTGACGGCCCGAGTCATCGACGAGGGCGTATTGAAAGACCCAGCCGACTCCGGTCGCGTCGGGCCCCATTTCGGTTTTGACGTCCTGCGGCAGGCGCGGCAGAATTTTCGAAAGATATTCCAGGGTTCGCGAGCGGGCCCAGTAGATGTCGGTACCCTCGTCGAAAATGATGTAGACGTAGGAATAGCCGAAATCGGAAAAGCCGCGCACGTCTTTGACGCGGGGCGCGCCGAGCATGGCGGTGACGATGGGATAGGTGACCTGGTCCTCGACGATATCGGGGCTGCGGTCCCAGCGCGAGTAGACGATCACCTGGGTGTCGCTGAGGTCGGGGATGGCGTCGAGCGGAATGGTTTGGATGGACCACCACCCCGCCGCCGCGGCCGCCGCGACGAACAGAATCACGATGAATCGGTGTTGGGCCGAAAGCTCGATGATGCGGTCGATCATTTCAGCTTGCTCTCCGAATCGATGAGGAAGTTGCCGGAGGTGACGATCCGTTCGCCCGGCTGGAGGCCGCTCAGGATTTCGACGCGGCCGTCCGCTTCGGCCCCCACCTTTACTTCGCGCTGCTCGAAGTTGCCGTCGCCTTTGTCTACAAACACGATCTGGCGGTCGCCCGAATTGAGCACCGCCGATCGTGGAACCACCAGCCGCCGGACGCCGCCCGTGCGCAGTTCGACGTCGCCGTACATCTCGGGCTTGAGCGCGTAGCCGGGGTTGTCCAACTGAATCCGCACCTTCAGCGTGCGGGTGGCAGGATCCACCTGCGGCAGGATATAACTCACGCGCCCGTGAAACACGCGGCCGGGCAGGTACGCCAGCGTCATGCTGGCCGGCGCGTTCAGGCGGATGTTGGCCGCCTCGTACTCGAAGACGTCGGCGATCACCCAGACGGTGGAGAGGTCCGCGATGGTGTAAAGAGCCGTCTCGGGCGTCACGTGCTGCTTGGGAAACACGCCGCGCTCAGTGACGAAGCCCGCGATGGGCGAATCGAGCGTCAGGTTCTGAAGTGTGCGGCCGGTGCGGGCGATCTCCTCGATCTGGCGGTCGGTGATGTCCCACAGCTCCAGCCGCTTCTTCGCCGCGGCCACCAGATTCTCGGTGCTGTCCATGGTTTCGTGGACGGGACTGTCGTGCATGAGGTGCACCGCCTTCATGGCCAGCAGGTACTCCTGCTGGGTGGCCAGCGCCTCCGGGCTGTAGATGGTCAGGAGCGGATCGCCCTTATTGACATACTTGCCGGTGAAGTCCACGAAGACCTGGTCGACCCAGCCTTCGAGTTTCGACTGCACCTTGGCGATGCGGGTCTCGTCGAGGGTCACGCGCGCGGCGGCGTGGATGGCGCCGCTCACCGTCTCGTACTCCGCGGTGCCGAACTCCACGCCGATGAGCTGCTGCTTGGCTTCGGAGATCCGCACCGTTCCGGGCGACGGCTTTTCCTGCCCGTATTTCTGCTCCTCGCCCGAGTAGACGGGCACCAGCTTCATGCCGCAGTCGGGCGCGATGCCCGGCTTATCGGACTTGTACCAGGGGTGCATGGGGTCCACCCAGTAGAGGACCTTGGGGCTCGAACCCGCGGCCGCGACGGACTTGCCGTACCAGCGGCCATAGCCGAATCCGCCGAGCGCCGCGGCGGCAATCAGGATCAGGATCGCAACGTTTTTCATTGAGGGCCCACCATCTCTTCCAGCCGCGCCAGCGCGACGTGGAACTGCATGACTTCTTCGTGGTACATCAGCTCGTAATCCACGACGGTCATGAAGTTGGAAAACACCGAAAGAAAATCGATGGCGCCGGTCTGATAGCTCGCCATCGAGGATTCCTGTGCCAGTTGCGCTTGCGGGATGACCGACTTCTGATACAGGTCGATCAGCTTGCGCGCCGTTTCCGCCACCGTGTACTCCTCGCGGATGCGCGCCTGGATGGAGACGCCGGTTGCTTCGTAGTTATGCCGGGCCTCGCCGGCGGCGAACTCCTGCTGGTTTACGGCGGAGCGCTGCTTGCGCCAGAAGTACGCCGGAACCTTGACGTCCATACGGAACTGCCACATGGGCGGTAAGCCGCCCTGGTTGAAATAGCCGCCGGAAACGGTGTAGTCGGGATAGTAATCGCGGCGAGCAAGGCTGGCCGCCAGTTCGGTGCGCTCGACCATTTTCTGGTCGCGCGCGATCGCGGGGGCCTGCGTCCTGGCGTGCGCCAGCATTTCGTCCAGGGTGAGGGGCAGGTCACCGGGCTCCATCTCTTCCGGCACTTCGACGGAAGTGTCCTGCGGGCGGTTGAGCAGCGCGTTGATCTGGATGATCTTGCTGGCGCGCTCCTGCTCGTAGCGCACCAACTGCGTGGCGAAGATCGAGAACTGCGTCTGGGCTTTGAAGATGTCCTGCTGCGCCGCGCGGCCCACAGAGTAGCGGGCTTCGGAGATGCGCAGGATGTTCTGCAGGAGGTCCTGGTAGCGCTTGACGAACGCGATGCCGGTGTTGGCGTGGTGCAGTTCGTGATAGGCCTGCTTGAGGTCGGAGACCACGCGGAGGCGGACCGAGAGATACTCTTCGAATTCGGCGTCGGCCTCCTTGGCGGCGATCTCGGTGCGGAGCTTGCGCTTTCCGGGGAACGGCATTTCCTGTGAGATGGAGACGCCCGCGTTGGCGGTGGGCTCGCGGCCGATTCCCGATACGGGCCACGGTCCGCCGTTCGACGTGTAGCCCACCGAGACGGTTGGATCGGGCAAGGCGCCGGCCTGACTGGGGCGCTGCCGCGCGGCTTCATATTTTTTCTGAGCGGCCAGGATTTCGCGATTGCTGCGTAGGGCTTCGTCGACTAGAGACGGCAGGGGCTGCGCGGCGGCGATCGCCGGCAATATCGCAATCCAAAACCGAAATCGGAGAGTCATTGTTCCTTTCACCAACGCGGCACAGCATGCCGCGTGCGCGGCTACGCGAGCCGCAACCGTCGGGGATCACTACCTGGTGAAGGACTAGATTCGGAAACTACCGTGGAGGGAAATCAAATCCTGAGGTGCGTGTGCGTCGGGAGCCGGGACTACAATGGCCATCGGCGCGGGGTGCGCAGCGGCCGCCAGTTGGACGATTGCTGCCGGCGCCGCCACGGGCTGCACATGCCTGGCCGCATCGGCTTTGACGAAGTTCCGCAGCGCCTGCGTCTGGCAGCCGTCGGAAGCCCGCTTCGGCCCATGGCAACAGCCGTGCGCGGGCTGATGATTTTGCAGCGCCTGGAGGACTTGCGGGCAGGTCAGGCAATTCCCCCAAAACATCGCCACTGTGACCAGCAACGCCAGGAACGAAGTGTAGATCGCCCGCATTCAGTCTTAATTTTACACCATACGTGGCAAAACTCAACAGGTGTTTCAGGTTTTTTTAGCTGTTATTCCACCACTCGAGCACGCGCAAACAGCGCAGCGTGTTCCAGCGGCTGGGCTCGCCCACGGCTTCCAGCTCGAAGAAGGTCTTCCCGGCATAGCGATTCTGGAGCAGCCAGCGGCCATCCGGCGGCCTACGCTCCTCGACCAGCGCGATGGCGTCCGAGAGCCGCTCGTCGCGGGGCGCGCCGCAGTCACGGAAATAGTCCAGGCCGCGGAGCACGTCGTAATGCCAGCGCGGCGGGAAGGAGAATCGCGTCATCACCGCCTTGACCACTGCTCCGGTGCGGTGCGAGCGAAACAGGCGATGCACCAGCAGGAATTCGCGGCCGCGCGCCTGGGCGGCTTGCGAGGCGCGGGCGTTGGCCGGCCGGAATCGCTGGTAATCGAGCAGGGCTTCGAGCGCGGAAATCGTGGTGTGGAACGATCCGTGCGTCGCGCCGCCGCAGCCGGGCATGGCGCGGCAGTTCCAGCCGCCATCGGCCATTTGCTGCGCGATGACGTGCTCGGCCAGGCGGTCCGCGCGCGGGTCGTCGAAGTCGAACCACGAGAGCACCGCCAGGACCATGCTGGAAATGCAGGTTTCGCTGCGCTTGGACCAGCGCGGATAGAAATTGATGCCGCCGTCGGACCAAAACCCGGTATCCAGCAGCACGCGGCAGGCGCGCAATGCCTGGGGATGGCGGGCGGCGAGCCCCAGGCTTCGCAGCAGGACCATCGTGTAGGTCGTGGAGGTCCACTTCGGCGTGTAGATGCCGTTGGCCCATCGTCCGGTGGGATCCTGCAATTGCAGCAGGCGCGCGCCCCATCCTTCCTTCGCCACGCGGCGCTGCTCGCGGGTCCAGGCGCGCTCGGCGGCGCCTTTAAGATCGCGCAGGGCCTGCCAGCGGACGGAGGGGTCGCCGTCCAGAAGCCATGTGAGAGTCAGGTCGGCAGCCATTGGGGGAAATTGTAGCGCGCCGCTGGTACACTGGAAAATAGTGGCGCGCTTCTACACGCGGGCGGAACTCCTGGGCCAGCGAAAAATCTGGAAAGCCGAAGGCAAACGGGTCGTCTTTACCAACGGATGCTACGACCTGCTGCACCCCGGGCACATCCGTCTGCTGGAACAGGCCCGATCACTGGGCGATGTCCTGATCCTGGCGCTAAACTCGGACGCCAGCGTGAGGCGAGCTAAGGGACCGTCACGGCCGTTCACGCCGGAAGGGGAGCGGGCCGAGATGGCGCAGGCGCTCGAAGCCGTGGATGCCGTCACCCTGTTCGAAGAGGATACACCACGCGAGCTGATCTCCGAAGTGCTTCCGGATGTTCTGGTTAAAGGCGCCGACTGGTCGCACTTCATCGCCGGCAAAGAGGAGGTCGAGGCCTCTGGCGGGCGCGTGCTGACCGTCGCGATGGAGGCCGGCTACTCAACTACTAATATTATAGAATTACTCGGCCAGCAACCTTGATTCACCCTGCCGTTCGTGACCTGTTTCTGGATCTGGGAAGGCATCCCGCCTTCCAGGAGGCCCTGCGCCAACTGGGCGCGGGCGGCAGAGTCTCACTTTCGGGCCTGACCACGACTGCCAAAGCCGTTTACTCGGTCCTCGCATGGCAATCCACGCTTCGACCTTTGATTATTGTAGTGGATGGCAATAAGCAAGCTGAAGCGTTGTCGGAAGTCGTCAACACCTTTTTTCATCTGCTGGCGTCGGATGATCGCAACAGCCCGCAACTGCTTCCGGCCCTGGATGTTCTTCCTCTGCAGAACCTGTCTCCGCACGCCGAGATCTGCGAGGAGCGGGCCATCGGGCTGTGGAGGCTGGCCACCCAAAGGGTTCCGATCACCATTCTGCCGGTGACTTCGGCGCTATTGCGAATCGAACCGGGGGAGTTCTACCGGCAGCTTTCGCTGAAACTCCGGGTTGGGGAAGAAGTCCCGCTGGATGAAGTGGTTGCGCACCTGGAAAGCATCGGTTACGAGAGGCGCGAGCCGGTGGAGATGGTGGGTGAGTACTCGGTCCGCGGCGGCATTCTGGACGTATTTTCGCCGGAGGCGCCGAAACCCGTCCGGATCGACCTGTTCGGCGACCAGGTGGAGTCGATCCGCCGGTTCGACGTCGAATCGCAACGCTCCGTTCTCAAGATCGAAGACTGCACGCTGCTGCCCTTGACCGAATACCAGAAGTCGCGGCCTCTCTTGGCGCAACTGCGTGAGTTGATGGAAGAAACGGGCATTCCCGGGCGCGATCTGCCACCGTCCGGAGAAACCTTCCCGGGCTGGGAACTGGTGGCCGCCATGATCCGGCCGCGAAACTCATCGGTCTTCTCGCTGCTGGAGCGGCCGATCGTGGTGTGGGACGAACCCGAGCAGGTGAGGGCGGCTGCGGACCGGTTCTGGAAGCGCCTGGAGCAGATCGAGCGCTCCCCGGCGTATGACTCGGATCGTATTTACTTCCGCTGGGCGGATTTGGAAGCGCAGGCAAGCGCGGCGCCGCAAGCCTCCATCAAGGAACTGGAAATCGGGTGGAACGAAGGCGATCTGCACATCGCAACCCGGCCATCCCTCACATTCCATGGGAACATGCAGGTGGCAATCGCCGAGGCGCGGACTCTCGCGGAGAGCGGAAACCGAGTGGCCTTCTTCGCTTCTTCGACAGGTGAAGTAGAACGCGTCGCCGATATACTGAACGAGTACGCCGTCCCGTACCAGCTCGGCCTGGAGCAGTTCGAATCGACTCCCGCCTATCTGGCAGAGCGGGCCTACATGGCGGGCGAGATAGCCAGCATCTACGTGATCAAGGGGCAAGTCGGCCACGGGACGACGTTCCAGGATTCACAGCTTGTAGTATTTGGGTCGGAAGATCTCTTCGACACGTCGGAGATGGTGGCGCGGGCACCCGCTTCGAAGTCCGCGCTGGCCACGTTTTCGGCTGACCTGATCGAACTCAAACCCGGCGATTACGTGGTTCACGCCGAACACGGGGTGGCGCAGTACCTGGGGCTGCGAGAGATCACGCAGGGCGAGGCCAAGGGCGACTACATGCTCCTGGAGTATGCCGCCGGTGCCAAGCTCTACGTTCCTCTGACCCGGATGGACCTGGTGCAGCGGTTTCGCGGCGCGGGCGAGGCCAAGCCGGCGCTGGACCGCATGGGTGGAGCCACCTGGACCCGCACCAAAACGCGGATCAAAGCCAAAATGCGCGACATGGCGGACGAGCTGCTGCGGCTCTACGCGTTGCGCAAAATGGCCGAAGGCTTTTCTTTCTCGAAGGATAGCAACTGGCAACGGGAGTTCGAGGACGCTTTCGAATTCTCCGAGACGCCAGACCAGGTCACGGCCATCCGGGAGATCAAGCGCGATATGGAAGGCCAGCAGCCCATGGATCGGCTGCTGTGCGGCGATGTGGGGTTCGGCAAAACCGAAGTGGTGATGCGGGCGGCCTTCAAAGCGCTGGGAGATGGCAAGCAGGTGGCGGTGCTAGCTCCTACTACAGTATTAGCATTTCAGCATTTCGAGACTTTCAAACGCCGCTTCCAGCCCTTTCCCGTGCGGGTGGAGATGTTCAGCCGGTTCCGCACAAACCGGGACATCAAGGCGGCGCTGACGGATCTGGGGGAAGGCAAGGTAGACATTGCGATCGGCACTCATCGGCTGCTCTCCAAAGATGTCGAATTTCGGGATCTCGGGCTGGTGGTCGTGGATGAGGAGCAACGCTTCGGCGTCAAGCACAAAGAACTGCTGAAGCAACTCAAGAAGACCGTCGATCACGTCAGCATGAGCGCCACGCCGATTCCCAGGACTCTACACATGTCGCTACTGGGGCTACGGGACATGTCGGTGATTGAGACGGCACCCAAGGACCGCCTCGCCATTCACACGGTGGTAGCTCCTTTCCAGCCGAATCTCATCCGCTCCGCCCTGGAACTGGAACTGGCGCGCGGCGGCCAGATTTATTTTCTGCACAACCGCGTGGATTCCATCTGGGCCCGCGCCGCGATGCTGCAGGAACTGGCACCCAACGCCCGAATCGGCGTGGGACACGGCCAAATGGGGGAAGCGGAACTGGAAAGGACCATGCTCCAGTTCATGCGTCACGAGTTCGACATCCTAGTTTGTACTACAATTATAGAGAATGGTCTGGACATCCCTCTGGCCAATACGATGATTGTCGAAAACGCAGAACGCTACGGGCTATCCGAGCTGTACCAATTGCGCGGCAGGGTGGGACGGTCGAGCCGCCGCGCCTATGCCTACCTGCTGGTGCCGCCGGACACGGAACTCACCGAAATCGCTCGCAAGCGGCTGGCAGCTTTGAAGGAATTCAGCGATCTTGGCGCGGGCTTCAAAATCGCGGCCCTGGACCTGGAACTTCGCGGCGCGGGCAACCTGCTGGGCGGGGAGCAACACGGGCACATCAACTCGGTGGGCTTCGACACGTACGTGCGACTGCTCGACGAGGCGGTGCGGGAACTGAAGGGCGAGGAGGTGGTCCCGGAAATTCACTCGGCGCTCAACCTGGGGCTGGACATCCGCATTCCGCCGGACTACATCTCCGACGAAAATCAGCGCCTGCGCGCCTACCGGCAGATCGCCAATGCCGCCGACGCCGCGGCGCGCGACCGTGCCGAAAAGGAACTGGAGGACCGTTACGGCACAGTGCCGGAGACGGTGCGCAATCTGCTGGCATATTCGGCGTTGAAGACCATGGCCGAGCAGATCGGAATAGAAGCCATCGACCGCCGCCATAACGTATTGAATATAAAGTTCCATAAGGAGACGCGCGTGGATCCGGCGCGGCTGATGAACATCGTCGGAAAGGCCAGGGGCGCGCAGTTCACACCGGCAGGAGTATTGCTGCTGCCATTGGAGGGCCTCACCGGCGCGGGTGAGATACTGCATCTTCTGTCGGAGAAGTTGCTGCTGTTGACGGCTTGAACGACCCACGACAACACGGGCAAGAAGGCCTGTGCCACAATGGAAGGATAGAAAATATGTTTTCGAGGCTTGCAGTTTTTTCGAGGCTTGCATTTATAGTTGCGGCGGCGGTTTCCGCCACGCTGGCGGCGGATGTGAAGGTCGTGGAGGAGATCGCGGCGAAAGTCAACGGGGAGATCATCACCCGCGGCGAACTGGAGCAGACCCGCAAGGAACTCGAGCAGGGACTGCGGGCCGAAGGGATGACCGGCGCCCGGCTGGCCGATGCTCTCAAGGAGTACACGGCCAACGCGTTGCGGGACCAGATCGATCAACTGCTCCTGGTGCAGCGGGGCAGGGACATGAACATCAACATCGACACCGAGGTCAATCGCCGGCTCCAGGAAATGATGCTGGCGGCGAAATACACGGACCCGGACAAGTTTCACGACGCCATCCGCGACCAGTACGGCATGCCGTTCGAAGACTTCCGCGACAAGATGAGGCGCCAGTTGATGGCGCAGCGGGTGATCGGCCAGGAGGTCACGTACCGGGTGGTCATACCCGACCCGGAATTGCGGAAATACTACGAAGAGCACAAAAGCGAATACGTCCGCAAGGAGCAGGTGTTCCTGAGCCAGATCGTGATCTCGACAGAGGGCAAGACGCCCGACCAGGTGGCGGCGGCGGAAAAGAAGGCCAAGGATTTGTCGGCGCGCGCGAAGAAGGGCGAGAAGTTCAGCGACCTGGTGCGCGACAACTCCGACGACACCGAGACCGCCAAGAACGGAGGCCAGTTGCCTCCCTACCAGCGCGGCCTGATGCAACCGCAAATCGAAGCAATCGTGTTCAAAGAGGCCAAGGGTTTTGTGACCGACCCCATCAAGATCCCCAACGGATTCGTGATTCTGCGCATCGACGAGCGGTACGAAGCCGGGCAGGCCTCCTTCGACGAAGTACGGAACGACATCAACGAGCGGATGGCCACCCCCAAGATGGAGCCCAAGGTGCGCGAGTTCCTCACCAGGCTGCGCGAGGAGGCGTTCCTGGAGATCAAGGAAGGCTACATCGACAGCGGCGCGGCGCCCGGCAAGGATACGCACTGGAAAGAGGTGGCGGTGTTAAAGCCGCAGACCACCACCAAGGAAGAAGTGGCCGCGCGCACGAAGATCCACAAGAGACTGGCCGGTTTCATCCCGACCCCCGTCACCAAGAAGGTCCTGGCGCCGGCCGCGGTGGTCACTCCGCCGCCCGCCGCCGACCAGGCGCCGGGCCCCGAGGCCACGCCGCCTCCCGCCACGTCTCCGATCAAGCAATGAAGTCTCCCTACGTAAACGAACTCGAAGCCAACAAGATCGTCACCACCAGCTTTCTGGTCCACTCTAAGGAGGTTCGCCAGAAGAAGAGCGGCGAATTGTACCTCTCGCTGCTGCTGGGCGATCGCACGGGCGAACTCGATGCCAAGATGTGGGACAACGTCGCCGAAGTGATCGACAGCTTCGAGCGCGACGATTTCGTCAAGGTCAAAGGGCTGATCCAGGTATTCCATAACCGGCCGCAGTTGACCATCCACAAGATGCGGCGGATGGACGACAGCGAGATCCAGTTCGGCGATTACTTCCCCTCGTCGCGGCGCGATCCCGAGGAGATGTGGACGGAACTGCGGGCGATCGTGGCCGGAATGGGGAACAGGCATCTGAAGGGCCTGGTCGAGGCGCTGCTCGACGACGAAGACATCGGGCGCCGCTACCGTATCGCTCCGGCGGCCAAACAGATTCACCACGCGTTTTTGGGCGGGCTGATCGAGCACGTGCTTTCGCTGTGCGCGCTGGCGCGGATGACGGCGCCGCACTATCGGAACATCGACCTGGACCTGCTGCTGGCGGGCGTGATCCTGCACGACGTCGGCAAGATTCACGAGTTGAACTACGAACGCGGCTTCTCCTACTCCAACGAGGGGCAGTTACTGGGGCACATCAACATCGGGCTGCGCATGGTGGGCGAGAAACTGCGCGGGCTGCCCGATTTTCCGCCGGCGCTGCGGTCGCTGGTGGAGCACATGATCCTGAGCCATCACGGCCAGCTCGAATTCGGATCGCCCAAACTGCCGCAGTTTCCTGAAGCGCTGCTGCTCCACTATCTGGACGACATGGACTCGAAGATGGAGTGCATGCGGGCGTTGATCGAGAACGACCGGCAGGTGGAAGGCTGTTTCACCACGTACCATCCGGCGCTGGAACGCCCAGCCTTGAAGAAGGAGCGCTTTCTGAACGGCGAGGCCGAGCCGCCGCGCGCGCGCCCGGTGGTGCAGGGCGAGCCATCGGCGTCGTCGCCACCGGATCGGACCTCGGGGACTGCGGGGAACTCAGGCGCCACGGAGACTCCGGAGATTTCGGGCACAGCGGGATCCTCGGGAACTTTAGACACAGCGCCGACTCTGGGGAACGCAGGCGCCGCGGAGACTCCCGAGATTTCGGGCACGGTGGGGACCCCGGGTGACGGACGAGCTCCGGGGATGTCAGGCTCGACGGGAACTCCGGGGACCACGGACGGGACGCCAGTGGCCGCAGCCCCTTCGGAAGGCGGCGCGCCGGCCGCGAAAGGCGCCCATCCGCTGTTTGCCGCCAAGCCGGATTCGCACTTTGCCGATAAATTGAAACAGGCACTCCAATCTTCGATCCCGAAGCAGGAGAGTTGATGCCGAGATCGACTCGCGATATTCCGCCGCCGCTCGAGCTGCTGTGCCTGAGGACATTGTGGTCGATCGCGGAAGGCAATGTGAACGACGTGCGCCGCGTAGTGGCCGAGTCGCGGCCACTGGCCTATACCACGATCATGACGGTGCTGGACCGGCTGGTGCGCAAGGGAATGATCGTGCGGCGGAAGGTGGGGCGGGCGTTCGTGTACTCGCCCAGGGCATCGCGCGACTCCATGCGGAGGGCCGCGGTGCGCGAGCTGCTGGACGGCTTTTTCGACGGCTCGGAAGAAGAGCTGGTGCGCTTCCTGCGGGGAAGCGAGCCGCGCGTCGAGGGTGCGGCTGCCGCGGGAGAAGGCGACGCGGGCATCGACACCGTGCTGCTCTGATCCTGCCACAATAGGAGCAATGCAGAACATTTTCCCCGTCGTCTGTTTTATCGCCGGCTTCGGCCTGGCGTGGCTGATTCTGCGCCGCGGCGCCCGGGAAACGGAGGCGGCCTTCAAGGCGCTCTCCTCCGACGCCCTGTCGCGCAACAACCAGGCGTTCCTCGATCTGGCCCGCGCGACCCTGGCGCAGACACAGGAGGCGGCGCGCGGCGATCTGGAGATGCGGCAGCGGGTCATCGCCGAGCTGGTGACGCCGGTGCGCGCGTCGCTCGACAAGGTCGACTGCAGAATCATCGAGCTGGAGAAGGCCCGCGCGGGGGCCTACGCGGCGCTGCACGAGCAGGTGCGCAGCCTGCTCGAAACGCAGGCGCACCTGCGCGCCGAAACCGGCAGGCTGGTCACGGCGCTGCGCACGCCCGCGGTGCGCGGCAACTGGGGCGAGATCCAGTTGCGGCGGGTGGTGGAGATGGCGGGGATGCTGGATCACTGCGACTTCGTCAGCCAGGCGACGGTCATCTCCGAGGAGGGCCGCATCCGGCCGGACCTGGTGATCCAGTTGCCGGCGGGCAAGACCATCGTGGTGGATGCTAAAACGCCGCTCGACGCTTACCTCCACGCCATCGAAGCCCCCGACGAGCAGCACCGCAAGGCACGTCTGGCGGACCACGCGCGGCAGGTGCGCGCGCACATGGCGGCGCTGGGGCGCAAATCGTATTGGGAACAGTTCGACCAGGCTCCCGAATTCGCGGTGCTGTTTCTGCCGGGCGAGTGCTTCTTCAGCGCCGCGCTGGAGAGCGACCCGTCGCTGATCGAAACCGGCGTGGCGCAGAACATTATCCTGGCGACCCCGACCACACTGATCGCGCTGCTGCGCGCGGTGGCATACGGCTGGCGGCAGGAGAAGCTGGCGCAGAATGCGGCGGAGATCAGCGCGCTCGGCAAGGAGCTGTACAAGCGCCTGTCGGACATGACCGAGCACTGGATCAAGATGGGCAGGAGCCTGGATCGCGCCGTGGAAGCGTACAACGGCGCGGTCGGCTCGCTGGAGAGCCGCGTGATGGTAAGCGCGCGCCGCTTCGCCGAGCTGAAGACCGCGCCCTTGGGAGTGGAGATCGGGCAACTGGAGCCGGTGGAGCGGAGCGTTCGTGCGGCGCCGGAGGAATGAGAAAGGACTGGGCGGCCAGGGATCCCAAGGCCAGCACCAAGGCAGCGATGAAAATGAGGTTCCACATAGCCGGCTCTACTCTAAGACCCGGAAACCGGACAATCCACTACACCTCCGGGGGTGAGTGGTGGAGCACGGGCTAAGAACCAGCAGGTCGGGAGCACTCGAATCCGTCCTGCCGTGCCATACGATCTCAGAGACTCAGCAGAGCAGCAATTGTGAAGCGGGATTCCCGCCATGTTCCGCCTTCGCTTGTGGCGAGCGGCTTCGCCGTGTGACCATGGATTTCGGGGGGAACCGATGCCGGGAGAATACGTCAGGGTGATCGACGGCCAATATCTGGTTGGGGGCACTCGAGTCTCTCTTGATTCGCTGGTGTATCTATTTCGCGAGGGGATGTCGGCCGAGAGCATGGTTGATTCTTACCCGGCATTGACGCTCGAACAGGTGCACGGCGCGCTTGCGTTTTACCTCGGGAACCAGAAAGAGATCGACGCATATCTTGCGGAAGGGCAGCGCACGGCTGAATCGCAACACGAGCAGTCGAGGCAGACGAATGCAGAATTGATCGCGAAGCTACAGCGGGCGCGCCATGCGAGTCAGATTCCAGGCTGACGCCGATCTTGACGGACGCGTCCTTCGCGGGTTGAGGCGTGCCGCGCCAGGAGTTGACATCCGGACGGCGACCGACGCCGGACTCGCGGGGTTGGAGGATTCGGTGGTTTTACAGATCGCCGCAGACTCCAGGCGAATTCTGGTGAGCCAGGGCCGCCGCACCATGCCGTTGCATTTCAGCCGCTTTGTGGCCGGCGCAGAGCCCCGGGGTCATCCTGCTTCGGGAAGGGATTCCCATCTCGACTGCGATAGAGGATCTTGCGCTGATTTGGAACGCCAGCGAGGCCGCGGAATGGATCAACCGGTTGGTATGGATTCCGCTTTGAAACTGTCCACCGGTGCATCACAGGCAACTCATTTCGGCCATAGACTGGTCGAAAGATAGTCGAACGGTGGGAAAGAAATCGGTGTGAGGCCCACCGGCTACGCACCGGCCTCCCGCGCCTGGGCCGCGGGGCGAACGTCGCGCAACACGGCGGACCATGCCGGATCGCCGCGGGCTGCGTTGTACTGGTCCTCCTCCAAAGTGAACGCGATGTCCACTCTCGATCCGGCCGCGATTTCGCCCGCGCGGGCGGCGAAGTTCCAGGCCTTCAGCGCCAACGTGCGGCCGTTCTGACGCACCATTACCTTCAGGTGCTTTTCGTTCCAGACCGCGGGAGGTCCGGCGATCTCGACGTTCCAGGCGGCCAACAGCGGGACCGGGTTGCCGTGGCCAAAGGGCGCCAGGGCCAACAGCTCTTCGGCGGTGCGATCGTTGACCTCGCGCAGATCGAGCACGGCATCGATCTCCACCCGCGGAAGGAAATCTTCAGGTCGAAGGCGAAGCGCCGCGTAAGCGTTGAGCCGCTGCCGGAATTCCTCGACGCGAGCGGCCTCGAGCGTCACACCGGCGGCGTGCTGGTGACCGCCGAACCGCACGAACAAGTCACCGATGCCTTCGAGCGCCTGCAAGAGGTGGAAGGCGGGAATACTGCGGCCGGAGCCTTGGGCCAGGCCATCGCCGGGATTACGGCCGAGGACGAACACGGGCCGGCGAAGGCGCTCCACCAGGCGGCTGGCGACGATGCCCAGGACGCCGCGGTGCCAATCCTCGGCATAGTAGACCAACGCGGCCGCCGAATCGTCCACCGCGATGCGCTCGCACGTTTCGACGATGCCGGCTTCCACCTGCTGGCGCTCGGCGTTCCGATCGTGGAGCTGCCGCGCCAGTTCGCGGGCGCGCACGGGGTCGCTGGTGAGGAACATCTCGATCACTGCCTGGGCCGTATCCATGCGGCCCGCGGCGTTGAGGCGCGGCGCGATGCGGAAGGAGACGTCTCGGGAACTCGGCACGGCGTTGCCGGCGAACCCGGCAACATCGAGGAGCGCGCGCAGACCCGGATTGCGCACATCGCGCAGGCCGCTCAACCCGTGCTTGACAAGGATGCGATTCTCGCCGGTGAGCGGCACGACGTCGGCCACGGTGGCGATGGCGACCATCTTCAGAAACGATTCCGAGATGCGCTGCGCCTTGCCCGCCTGCCACTCCAGGCTTCCCAACAGCGCCTGCGCCAGCTTGAACGCCACGGCGGCGCCGCACAGGTTCTTTTCCGGATAGGCGCAATCGGGACGGTTGGGATTCAGAACGGCCAGCGCCGGAGGCAACTCGGCCTCGGGCAAATGGTGGTCGGTGACGATCACGTCGATGCCGAGCTGGTTGGCCCGGCGCACCACTTCGGCCGCGCGGATGCCGGTGTCGACGCTGACGATGACGCGGACACCTTCGGCCGCGGCCCTCTCGACCACCTCGGGACGCATGCCGTAGCCTTCCTTCAGGCGGTGCGGAACGTGGTAGCCGGCCGCGCCGCCCGCCAGCTCGATGGCCTTGATCAGCAGCACCACCGCGGTCGTGCCATCGACGTCGTAGTCTCCGTAGAGCAGGATCTTCTCTCCGGAGCGAACGGCGTTGCGGAGACGCTCCACGGCGCGCGACATGTCCCGCAGGGCGAAGGGATCGTGGAGGTCGCTGAGCGAGGGCTTCAGGAACCGCTCGGCGGCCGCGGGATCGGAGAGGCCGCGGCGACAGAGCACGCGGGCCGCCGGCGCGCCGATGCGCAGGGCGGATGAAAGGCCTTCGACGGCGCGCGCATCGGGAGTGGGTATGAGCCAGCGTGACATCGGGGGTGTGTCCGGCGTGCCCTGCTAATTCTTCGAGAAGTAGCCGCCGAACGAGCCGTCGTCCTCGTCTTCGTCTTCGTCGGCCATGCGCGACACGACTTCGTCCTCGATGTTGAGGTACTCGTCATACCAGTCGGGATGCACTTCGAAAGAATAGAGGCGGGAGTTGTAGTCGAACGCCAGCTCGAGCGTGCAGGTCTCGCCGTCGAATCTGCGAAACTCGCGCAGGCGCGATTCGTACTCGCGCAACTCGTCGCGCGTGAAACCACATTCGTCGAGCTGCGCCTTGAGGTCGTCGAGGTCGCCGGCATCAAACGCGCGGGTGGCGAACAGGATGATCTTGATGCCGCTTTTCTGCGCCACGTCGAGGAACATCTGGTAATCGGGATAGTGCTCGGTATCCCAGACGACCCTGGGGAGGCCTTCCAGCGCTCCCGGGCTGCTGCGGAAGATGGCAAATCCGGCAGACTCGAAGTACTCCAGGATGTCGCGTTTCAGTGTGTCCAAATTCAAATCCACGTGGATGCCTCACCCCTGTGCCAGCACCAGGATATCAGAGGGCGCGGCCAGGTCGCGGGCGGAAGCGGTGACGATGGTCTTCGGCCCGATGTAGATCTTACGTTTCTCCTTCAGCGCGTTGCGGACATCGGCTTCACATACGAAATCCACTGGTTCAGGAGGCGGCCCGGGATCGGGAGGACGCTCCGGGACCGCCTGTTCACTAGGGCTCTCCGCGGTCAGTCAGCCATATCCGCCCTTCGATCCGGAGGGCCCGCGGCGGGCGAGAAACTTGTCCACCACTTCGGAGGCGACGCTGGGGATCACGGATGAAACGGGCCGGGCCGGAGCGGGCGTGTCGCATGCGCAGGAAGGACCGCCGGGAGCGGCGTTCGTGGAGCCCGCCACCGCAATGCCGCGCGATGCGAGATACCGCTCGACGGCCGCGACAACCGTGCCGCGATCGATGGGTCCCGCCGTGCCGGGCGCCGGCGCGGGGCTCGGAGGGTAACTCGCCGCGTTGTAGTCCATGGGCATTTCGAAAGCTTCTTCCGGCTTGCGCACTACATACGCCAGCCGCTTGATGTTAATCAGGTGCTGCGGGCCAACGTTATCCGAAGTGATGTTGCCCGCGGCGGCGCCGCAGCCCAGCGTCATGGAGGGGAATACGTTAGTGGTGATGCCGGTGGATCCTTGCGGAGCAGGCGTACCAACCAGGACGCGCATGGCGGGCATGCGCAGGGCGTATTCCCGCGTGCGCGCGTCGTTCTTCGAGTAGATGACCGCGGTGTGGCCGTTGCCGCCGAACCTCAGCAGGGCAAAGCAGGTGTCCATGGCCGCGTTGAAGTCGGGCACGAAATAGAGGGAGAGCACCGGCGAGAGTTTTTCGGCGGAAAGCGGATGCTGCTTGCCGACGCCTTCCACCTCGGCGCAGATGATGGAGGTGTCGGGGGGGACTTCAAAACCGCACATTTTGGCGATCTTCGCCGGCGCCTGCCCGACGCACTGCGGATTCACCGTCCAGTTCGGCATGATGAGCAGTTTGCCGAGCGCCGCCATCTGTGCGTCGTTGGCGATATAGGCCTTCTGCGCTTTCAAGAGGCTCAGGATGCGGTCCCTCAGCGAGGCCTCCGCCACGATGGCCTGCTCGCTGGAGCAGACGGTGCCGTAGTCGAACGATTTGCCGGCGACGACTTTGGAGACGGCGTCTTCGAGATCGGCCGACGTATCCACCAGGACCGGAACGTTGCCGGGGCCCACGCCGAAGGCCGGCTTGCCGCTGGAGTATGCGGCCTTGACGATGCCCGCGCCGCCGGTGGAGAGGATGACGCCGGTGCGCTCGTGGCGCATGAGGGCGTTGGTGGCTTCGATGGTGGCGTTGTCGATGCACTGAATGATGCCGGCAGGCGCGCCGGCTTCCACCGCGGCCTGGTAGAGGACCGCGGCGGTGGCGCAGGTGCACTTGTGCGCGCGGGGATGCGGGCTGATCACGATGGCGTTGCCGGCCTTGAGCGAGATCAGCACCTTATACATGGCGGTGGAGGTGGGGTTGGTGGTGGGCAGAATGGCCGCGACCACACCCACGGGCACGCCGATCTCCACGATCTTCTCTTCGGGAATCTCGCGAAGGATGCCGACGGTCTTCATGCCGCGCATTCGGCGCGGAAGCCAGTCGCAGTTGAGCAGGTTCTTGACGTACTTATCCTTGGCGTTGCCGTAGCCGGTCTCTTCCACGGCCATGTCGGCGAGCCGCTTGGCGTTGGCGCGGGCCGCGGCGGCCATGCGCTCCACCACGGCATCCACCTGCTCCTGCGAGAATGTGCGGTATTTCAGCCAGGCTTCGTATGCCTTCTCGACCTTGGTGCGGGCTTCCTGGATCGAGAGAAGGTCTTTGTCCTCGAGCATCCCGCGTTACTTCTTGGGGCCGATGGGAAGGGCCTTCTCCACTTCCTCATGGGGCCGCGGGATGACATGCACGGCGACCAACTCGCCGACGCGCCGGGCCGCGGCCGCACCCGCGTCCGTTGCCGCTTTCACCGCGCCGACGTCGCCACGAACCATGACGCAAACCAAACCGGCGCCGACGTACTCCTTGTTGGTCAATACCACGTTGGCGGTCTTGACCATGGCGTCGGCGGCTTCGATTGCGCCCGTTAAACCCTTGGTTTCAATCAGGCCGAGGGCCTCCATGTATCCTCCAGTCGAGTGTGAAAGTCCTACCGTATCACAATTCGGGAGGGCGGGGAGTTTTGGGGAGAGGGAAGGGGATTGGCCGCGCCGGTCGGACCCCGGCGGCGAATCAGGGCGCCGGCAGGCGGCCGGGGAGTATCCGGAATCGCCGCCTGCCGGCAATCCGGTAAGTCTCAAAATCGGAGTGGTCGACTGTGAGGATCGTAGCGATGGACTCCCGGTGGGCGAGATGAACGAGGGTCGCATCGGCGAAATCCATCGGCCGGTCCCAATACCGCGACATGAGAGCGTGGATTTCGGGGAGCTCGGCATCCGTGATGCCGGCCAGGAGAACCGCTCCCGATCGAACGAACGACCACGCCATTTCCATTTCGCGCCTCTGGTCGCCGGCCAGGTGGAAGAGTTCCGTCAAGACAGCGGTAGACGTGAGCAGCGGAAGCCGCAGACTTTGAAATGCCTCGGCGCAAGCCGAATGCCAGCGGTCGTCGCGGTCCAGAAGGGCCAGAATCGCGCCGGCGTCAACGAGACAGTCTGCGATCATGGAGGCGCTTTCTGACGAGAACGCGAGCCGACTCCGCCCGGTGAGCTTTTCCGCTCGCAATCTTCCCGATCGACTTTTCGGCTTGCGAATGAAGGCGCAATTGTTCGGCGGAATCGCTGGTCGACTGCGCACGGCGATCCTCGATCCACCGGCGAGCCAACTGGTCCAGCAGCGCGGCGACGGTAGTCCCTTCGCGGCGCGCCTCGGTCTCGAGAGCGGACTTGATTTCGGATGAGAGCCGCCAGGTATAGATTTCCGTCTTCATGCATTACATTGTAGTGCAAAATGCGATTTTGGGGGGCGAGTCAAGCCTCCGCGCACATGCGTTACAATTCGCTATCGGAATGCGATGGAAGACCTCAAGAAACTGATTCGCGAAGTGCCGGATTTTCCGAAGCCGGGCATTCTGTTTTACGACATCACCACGCTGCTCAAAGACAAGAGCGGCCTTCGCGCGGTCATCGATGGGTTGACCCGGGAATACCGCGACGCGCGGGTGGACGAGGTGCTGGGGATCGAAGCGCGCGGATTTATTTTCGCGCCGGCGCTGGCGTACGCGCTGGGCGCAGGCTTCGTGCCGGTTCGCAAGCCGAAGAAGCTGCCGGCCGAATGCGTGAGGGTGAGCTATGAGCTGGAGTACGGCACCGACTGCCTGGAAATGCACAAGGACGCGGTGAGCCAAGGCACGCGGGTCCTGATCGTGGACGACCTGCTGGCTACGGGCGGGACCGCGGCGGCCGCGGCCCGCATGGTGCGCGAGGCGGGAGGTGTGGTGGCGGGGATCGGCTTCGTCGTGGAGCTGACCTTCCTCCACGGGCGCGAGAAACTCGCGGGCAGCGACGTATTCTCGCTGCTTCAGTACGACAAATGAGCCGCACCCGCCGGGCCCGCGTGAGCGCGCTGGCCAAGATCAACCTCGATCTGCGCGTGCTCGCGAAGCGGCCCGACGGCTACCACGAGCTGCGCACCATCTTTCAGACTGTCTCGCTCGCCGACACCATCGGGCTGGCGTTCACTCCCGGGCGCACCACCTCCATCGCGGTCGAAGATCCGCTGGCGATCCCGGACAACCTGGTGGCCCGCGCGGCGCGGCTGGCATTGGATGCGATGCGCGTGAAGGGCAGGGTGGAGATCCGGCTCGACAAGCGGATCCCCATGGGAGCGGGGCTCGGCGGAGGTTCGTCCGACGCGGCGGCCATTCTGCTGGCGCTGCCGGCGCTGGCGGGCCAGGCGCTGGATCTGCCCGCCCTCTGGCGGCTGGGACAACAGCTCGGCAGCGACGTCCCGTTCTTTCTGTTGGGCGGGACGGCGGTGGGGATCGGCCGCGGGACCGAGCTGTTCCCGTTGCCCGACCGGCGGGCGCGGCCAGGGTTGCTGGTGACTCCCGGGATCCAGGTTTCCACGGCGGAGGCTTATCGGTGGCTCGGCGCCCGTTTGACAAGCGAATCTCAAGAAAATAAAATAGTTACTTTCCAGAGGAATACGTGGGACTCAGGAGGCGAGGTGTCTCCCGGAAACGATTTTGAAGCCGTCGTTTTCGCGCAGCACGAACATCTCGCATTCCTGAAGAAGCGGCTGAAGCGGGCGGGAGCGACCCTGGCCATGATGACCGGGAGCGGCTCCGCGCTGTTCGGCTTGTTTCCAACTCGTGACGGGGTTTCCCGCGCGCTTCGATTGTTGGGTGAAGAGAGAACGTTTCGAATTTCGCTGGTGAGCCGGGCGCGCTACCGCTCGATGTGGTGGGGGGCGCTCGGAGAGCACATCGACGGGAGAACATGGCCGCCCCTAAGCCGGTACACGCGATGATCCACGACCGCCTGCAACTTTTCACCGGGAACGCAAATCCCGCGCTGGCCCACGAAATCGGCCAGGCTCTTGGCATGGAGCTTGGCCGCGCCATGATCCGGCTGTTCGCCGACGGCGAAATCTATTTGCAGATCCAGGAGAACGTGCGCGGCGCGGATGTCTTCATCATCCAGCCGACATCCACGCCGGTGGATCGCCACCTCATGGAACTGCTGCTGATGATCGACGCCCTGAAGCGCGCCTCTGCGGAACGCATCACGGCAGTGTTACCCTATTATGGATACGCCCGCCAGGACCGGAAGGACAAACCCCGGGTTCCCATTTCGGCGAGGCTGGTTGCCGCCGTGCTGGAAACGGCGGGGGCGGACCGGGTTCTGACGCTGGATTTACACGCGGCGCAGATTCAGGGATTCTTCGACATCCCGGTGGACCATCTGTTCGCCACTCCGGTGCTGATCGAGTATTTTCGGGAACAGGACATCCCGGACGTGACCGTGGTTTCGCCGGACGCGGGCGGAGTGGAGCGCGCACGGGCCTTCGCCAAACGGCTGAATGCGCCGCTGGCGATTATCGACAAGCGGCGGGAAGAGGCCAATGTCGCCGAGGTCATGAATGTGGTCGGCGAGGTGACGGGGCGCAACTGCCTGATCGTGGACGACCTGATCGATACGGGCGGAACGCTGGTGAAAGGCGCCGAGGCATTGATGGAACAGGGAGCGGCCTCGGTCGCGGCCTGCGCCACGCACGCGGTGCTTTCGGGCGATGCGGTGGCCCGCATCGAAGCGTCGTGTCTGAAGGAAGTGGTACTTACGAATTCGATTCCGCTTTCGCAAGCGGCAAGGGAGTCTGACCGGATCAAATCGTTGTCGGTGGCCAGCCTGCTGGCTGAGGCCATACGGTCGATACACGAGGAGACTTCGGTGAGCGTGTTGTTTATTTGAGTTCGCGGTTCTCGAACCCACGTCAGCCGGGACACGGGCAGGGATGCCGGTGGCGCCCGGTGAACCGGACTTCGAGGCCGCAAGGAGAATGAAGTGAAGACAGATATCGTCGTGGCTGCCGAGGTGCGCACCTCGCGCGGCAAGAACGAGGCGCGCCGTACGCGCCGCGCCGGGCAGATCCCGGCGGTGGTTTACGGCGCATTCCAAGATCCGGTGAGCGTGTCGGTCAGTCCGCGCGACATCCTCAAAATCATCCACAGCAGAACCGGCTACAACACCATCTTCAACCTGTCAGTCCAGGACGGCGAAACCACGCCGGTCATGGTCGTGGACCAGCAGGTGGATCCCGTCAAGGGCACGCTGCTGCACGCCGACCTGAAGCGCATCGACCTGACCAAGCGCATCCGCATCACCGTGCCGGTTCACACCACGGGCGAGCCCAAGGGCGTCAAGGTTCAGGGCGGGCTGCTCGAAATCGTGACGCGCTCGATCGAGCTGGAATGCCTGCCGGACGAGATTCCCGAAGGCTTCACGGTGGACGTGGGCGAGTTGATGATCGGCCAGAACAAACGCGCCGGCGACGTGGGCTTGTCGGGCTCCATGAAACTGCTGAGCCCGGCCGATACGGTGATCGCACACGTGGTGACGCTGCGCGTCGAAGCCGAGCCTGTGGTCGAGGCTGCGCCCGCGCCGGAAGCCGCCGCCGGGACAACAGCGGCCGAGCCCGAAGTCATCAAGAAGGGCAAGAAGGAAGAAGAAGGCGCCGCCGAGGAGAAGGGCAAGAAGAAGTAGCGCGCCATGTTCCTGGTGGCCGGTCTGGGAAACCCGGGCGAGCAGTACGCGCTTACGCCGCATAACCTGGGGTTTCTCACGGTGGACCGGCTGGGGGAGCGGCACGGCATCCGCATCCGCCGGAAGGATTCCAGGGCTCTCGTGGGAGCGGGCGAAATCGAGGGCGTCCCGGTGATGCTGGCCAAACCGCAAACGTTCATGAACCTCAGTGGCCCTTCGCTCCGGTCGCTGATGGAGAAGCACCAGATCGAGCCAGGGCGGCTCGTGGTGGTTTACGACGAGCTGGACCTGTCCTGGATGGCGCTGAAGATCAAGCCGAAGGGTTCCGCGGCGGGACACAACGGAATGCAATCGGTGATTGACAGCCTCAGCACCAGCGAGTTCGTTCGGGTGCGATTGGGTATTCATCCGGGCCATCCGGTCAAAGATGGCGCGGAATTTGTGCTGGCGCCGTTCCGGCGCTCGCAGATGAAGGAATTGGACGAGCTGGTGGATTACGCAGCCGACGCGGTTCGTTCGATAATTGCCGAGGGCGTCGAAAAGGCCATGACGAAATTCAATCGTCGCGCCCCAGGCTCAAACATAGAGGAAGAATGAGAACTTACGAAGAGCTGTTCATAGTCAAGCCGGATGCGCCGGACGAGGAGGTGGATGCCTTCGTGGAGCAGTTGCGGACGCAGTTGACCGCCGCCGGCGCCACGGTGGACAAAGTCGACAAGTGGGGGAAGCGCCGCCTGGCGTATCGCGTGGACAAGTACCGCGAAGGCGCGTACGTGCTGTTCCAATTCTCCGCCGGTCCCGAATCGGTGAAGGAGCTGGAGCGCCGTTTGCGCGTGTCGGACCTGGTGCTGAAGTTCCTGACTGTGCGTATCGATCAAACGCTGAAGCGGTTGGACAAGCGGAAGAAGGCCCGCGACAAGCGCAACGCCAGGAGGGCGGCGAACGCTCCGCCCACACCCGCGCCCGGCCCGGGAGCCCCGCCCTCGTTTGCCCACCAGATGACCGAAGTCGCGGCGCCGGCCATGCCCGGCCTGCCGAAGGAGGATTAATCGATGCCCGAACCCAGAGGAAGACCAGGCAGCGCCGCGCAGCGGCCGACCGGCGGCGACAAGGCGGTCGCCACCCAGAAGAAGCAGTACTTCCGGCGCAAGAAGGTGTGCCGGTTCTGTGTCGAGAAGATTGACGACATCAACTACAAGGACGTGAAGATGCTGCACGCCTTCGTGGCGGAGCGGGGCAAGATCATTCCGCGACGCATTTCGGGCGTGTGCGCGCCGCACCAGCGGCGCCTCACGGACGCCATCAAGAAGGCGCGCAACATCGCGCTGCTGCCGTTCGCGGCAACCACCTAAGTCGGGAGGATACTGGCATGGAAGTCATATTGAGAGAGGACGTCGAGAAGCTGGGCATCCGCGGCGAAGTGGTGAAGGTGGCGCCGGGTTACGCCCGCAATTACCTGCTGCCCAAGAAGCTGGCCGTGGCGGCCAACGAATCCAATAAGAAGATCGTGGAGCAGGAGCGCCAGGCGCATCTGCGCAAGGAAGTGAAGTTGAAGAGCGAAGCCGAGGACCTGTCGAAGCTGCTCACCGGCGTCAGCGTGACCATCGCGCAGAAGGCCGGCGAAAACGATCAGTTGTTCGGCTCGGTGACGGCCAAGGATGTGGCCGAGGCTTTGGCCGCCAAGAACTTCACCATCGACCGCCGCAAGATCCACCTGGAGGAACCGATCCGGCAACTCGGCGAGTTCAAGGTGCCGGTCCGCCTGCACAAGGACGTGGTCGCGGAAGTGGACGTCCTCGTCGTAAAAGAGGAGTAGGGCGGCCTCGGGCCGGTCTATCCCGATGGGAGTGCCATCCGTCTTTTTCGCTCACGGATCTCCGATGTCGGCGCTGGGCGGCGACGATCACGCCGCCGCTCTGCGCGCATTCGGCGACACTCAACAACCGCGCGCCATCGTCGTCATCTCGGCCCATTGGCAGATGCCGCGGCCGCTGCGCATTACCGCGTGGGACCAGGCGCCGCTGGTCTACGATTTCGGCGGCTTTCCGAAAGAGCTGTACGATATCGCTTACCCCGCGCCGGGCGATCCCTCGCTGGCCGCGCGGATCGCTGGGATGTTGAAGGGCGCGACGCTCGAAAAACGCCGCGGCCTCGATCACGGCGCGTGGGTACCGCTACGGTTGGCGTGGCCGGATGCCGGCATCCCGGTCGTCCAGTTGTCGCTTCCGGAAGCCAGCCCCGAGGAACTCTTTCAGCTCGGAACCGCGCTGCGGCCGCTGCGGGAGGAGGGGATTCTCATCGCCGGCAGCGGCGGCATCGTGCACAACCTGCGGCGCGTCCAACTGTGGGACAAGAACGCCGCGCTGGATCCCTGGGCCGTCGAATTCGATGGATGGGTGGCGGCGCGCATCGAAGCCGGAGAGATCCAGGAGCTGTTTTCGTACCGCGGCAGTGCGCCCCACGCGGCGCTCGCGGTGCCGACACCGGAGCATTTCGATCCGCTGTTTGTGGCGCTGGGCGCGGCCTTTCCCGAAGAGAAGGCCGAGACCATCTTCGAGGGCTTCCAGTACGGCAACTTGTCTATGCGCAGTTTCGCCTTCGCGTCGCGCGGGTGACCACACTCACAACGGAATATTTCCGTGCTTTTTGCGGGGCATGGTGTCGACCTTCGTGTCCAGCATTCGCAGCGCCCGAATCACGCGCGGGCGCGTCTCGCGCGGCTCGATCACGTCGTCGATATAGCCGCGCTCGGCGGCCACGAACGGGTTGGCAAACCGGTCGCGAAACTCGTCGGTCTTTTGCCGCCGAACGGCGTCCTGATCGGCGGCGGCCGCCAGTTCCCGCCGGTACACGATGTTCACGGCGCCCTCTGGGCCCATCACCGCGATCTCGGCCGTCGGCCAGGCCAGGTTGATGTCCGTGCGAATGTGCTTGGAGCCCATCACGCAGTAAGCGCCGCCGTAGGCTTTGCGCGTGATCACCGTGATCTTGGGCACGGTGGCTTCGGCGTAAGCGTAGAGCAGCTTCGCGCCGTGCCGGATGATCCCGCCGAACTCCTGTTCCGTGCCGGGCAGGAAGCCGGGCACGTCCTCGAACGTCAGGATGGGAATGTTGAATGCATCGCAGAAGCGCACGAAGCGCGCGCCCTTCACCGATGAGCTGATGTCGAGGCACCCGGCCAGGTACGCGGGCTGGTTGCCTACCACGCCGATGGAGCGCCCGTCGAGATGCGCGAATCCCACCACGATGTTCCTGGCCCAGTGCTCGTGGACTTCGAAGAACCGGCCATCGTCCACCACGCGGTGGATGACGTCCTTGATGTCGTAGGGCAGGTCAGATTCCGCCGGCACCACCGTATCGAGCGCCGGGTCCATGCGATCGATGGGGTCGTGGGTGGGCCGGCGCGGCGGATCTTCGCGATTGTTCTGCGGCAGGTAGCTCAGCAGCTCGCGGATCATGCGCAGGCACTCGGCGTCGTCGGCCGCGACGAAGTGGCCCACCCCGCTGATGGAATTGTGGGTCATCGAGCCGCCCAGCTTCTCTTTGGTCACGTCTTCGTGGGTCACGGTCTTGATGACGTCGGGGCCGGTGACGAACATGTAGCTGGTGCCCTCCACCATGAAAACGAAGTCGGTGATGGCGGGCGAATAGACCGCGCCGCCCGCGCACGGGCCCATGATGGCGGAAATCTGCGGGACCACGCCGCTCGCAAGGGTGTTGCGCAGGAAGATATCGGCGTAGCCGGCCAGCGACATCACGCCCTCCTGGATGCGCGCGCCGCCGGAATCGTTGAGGCCGATCACGGGCGCGCCGGTCTTGAGGGCGAGGTCCATGATCTTGCAGATTTTTTGCGCGTTGGTTTCGGAGAGCGAACCGCCGAACACCGTGAAGTCCTGGGCGAAGACGTAGACCAGGCGCCCGTCAATGCGGCCGTAGCCGGTGACGAAACCGTCGCCGGGGACGATCTGCTCGTCCATTCCGAAATCGCGGCAGCGGTGGGTGACGAGCTTGTCCAGCTCTTCGAAAGTGCCTTCGTCCAGCAGAAGCTCGATGCGCTCCCGCGCGGAAAGTTTGCCGTCCTTGTGCTGGCGGGCGCGGCGCTCGGGCCCGCCGCCCTGTTCGGCGCTCTCGCGGCGGCGCCGCAGTTCGTCAAGACGATTCATCGGGACTATTGTAGCGGGATCGGTCCGCCGCGGATCTCTTATTGCACCAGCTCGAAACGGCCGTCCGGCTGCAAGTAATATTTTCGGCCGCGCCAGAGGATGGTATTGCCGAAGAAGCCGGCCACCCAGACGATGAAGCTGGCGATGTCCTGCAGCGGCACGAGCCACCAGAGGCGGCGCACCAGCGGGTCGTGGAGCGCATGGCCGGCGGTGGCCCAGCCGGCGGCGATGCGGAACAAGACTGTTACGGCGGCGGCCGGCCACCAGCTTGGCGCCGCCGCCCAGAGCAGCAGCGCCAAAGGCAGTGGATTGGTGAAGACCTGGCCGGCGTAGCCCCAGGGCCGGGACCGGCGCGTGCTGCGGTTCCAGCGCAGCCGGTGCTTCCAGTTGGCGGCGAGTTTCTGGGCGCCGATGCGGTGCTCGATCACGTACGACGAAAGGATCACGCCATCGCCGCGCTCGGCGGCCAGCTTGCCCATGACGAAGTCCTCGGCCAGGTAGTCCTTCACCGCGTCGAATCCGCCGATGCCTTCGAGCGTGGCCCGCCGCGCCACGATCGTCGGCCCGAGCGCGAACTTCATGCCGTCCAGCATGCGGGCCACCAACACTCCGCCGATGAACTCGGTGTTCAGCCCGACCGCCTCGAGCGTCGACCAGAAGCTGCGCCCCGCGACCGCGCGGTAGGGGCAGGTGGCGAGCCCGATATGCTGGTCCTGAAACTCGGCGGCAATTGTGGAGAGCATGTCCGGCGTGACCCGGATGTCGCTGTCGGCCATCACCAGCAGATCGTGTTGCGCGGCGGCGAGCATCCGGTCGAGGCTGAAGACTTTCGCGTTGGCATAAGGCGGCTCGCCCGTCACGATGAGGCGCGTGGGGACGGCGCGATAGTGCGGCCGAAGACGCTCCACGACTTCTATCGCCGGGTCGCTCGGGCCCCGCACGGCAAACAGGATTTCGAAAGCCGGGTACTGCTGCTCGAAGAAGCTGCGCAGGTTTTCTTCCAGGCCGTCGTCCACGCCCGCCAGCGGTTTGAGGACGCTGATGGGAGGAGCCGCGTGCAGCTCGCCCGGTTTCACGGCGCGATAGCGCATGGCGGCGATGACTGTAAGTACGCAGTAAACCACCGAACCGGCAACCAGCGCGGCGAGCGGCAGGACGAGCACCCAACCAATGTAACTTACCATGGGTAAGGACAGGTCTCGGGCTTGTCCACCGTCATGAAGAATATCATCGTCGGCACCGCCGGGCACATCGACCATGGCAAGACCGCGCTCGTGAAAGCCCTCACGGGCATCGATGCGGACCGCCTGGAAGAAGAGAAGCGCCGCGGCATCACCATCGATCTCGGGTTCGCCCATCTCCAGTTGACTCCATCGCTGCTGCTCGGTTTCGTGGACGTGCCGGGGCACGAGCGGTTCGTGAAGAACATGCTGGCGGGCGTGGGCGGAATCGACCTGGTGCTGTTCGTCATCGCCGCCGACGAATCCATAAAGCCGCAGACCCGCGAGCATTTCGATATCTGCCGCCTGCTGGCCATTCCGCGCGGCGTGGTCGCGCTCACCAAGGCGGATCTCGTGGATGCCGACCTGGTGGGGCTGGTGCGGCTCGAAGTCGAGGAGCTGATGGCCGGCTCGTTCCTCGAAGGCGCCCCCATCGTGCCGGTCAGCTCCGTCACCGGCTCAGGGCTGGACGAATTGCGGCGCGCGCTAGCCACCGTGGCGGCCGCGGCGCCGGAGAAGAATTCGGCCGGCTGGTTCCGGCTGCCGATCGATCGCGTGTTCTCGGTGAAGGGCTTCGGCACGGTGGTCACCGGCACGCTGATTTCGGGATCGCTCGAAAAAGAGCAGGAGGTCGAGGTCTATCCGTCGGGCCGGCGGCTGCGCGTGCGCGGCGTGGAGGTGCACGGGTCGAAAGCGGACCGGGCCGCGGCCGGACAACGAACCGCCGTGAACCTGGCGGACATCGAGCCGCACGACCTGGCGCGCGGCGACGTGCTCTCCGAGCCCGGGCGGTTCCGCGCGGTGAAGCACGCCGACTGCCGGCTCGACCTGCTGGCTTCGGCCAAGCCGCTGAAGCATCGCGCGCCTGTCCATTTTCATTCGGGCACGGCCGAGATCGAGGCGGAGGTGCGCCTGCTCGGCGGCGCGGCGACGCTGGCGCCGGGCGGCACGGCCTGGGTTCGCCTGGTGCTGCGCGACGAGGCCCTATTGCTTCCAGGCGACCGTTTCATCATCCGCATGTTTTCGCCGGTAGTGACCATCGGCGGCGGGGTGGTGGTCGATGTGGGCGGGCATCGTTATCGCAAGGGCGAGGATCCCGGCGCGCGGCTGAACGTGCTGGCATCGAGCGATGCCGCGGCGCGCATCTCCCTGCTCGTGCGGGAAGCGGAATTCGGCATAGGCATGGCGGAACTGGTGGCGCGCTCGGGCATGCCGGAGCGCGACATCGCGGCCGCGGCCTCCCGCCTGGTTACCGTCTCCCAGCCCCAGCCGTGGTACCTGGACCGTGCCTGGTTCCAGGCCGCGCGAGACAAGCTGGTGAAGGCGGTCCGCTCGTTCCACGCCAAACAGCCCCTGCGGCCGGGCATCGCGAAACAGGAACTGCGCAGCAGCGAGATGCCCGCCGTGCCGCCGTTCGTGCTGGACGCCCTGCTGGCCAACGCACGGGAAATCGTTATGGAAGGCGAAACGGTGCGGCTCCGCAGCCACCAGGTGGTGCTCAAGGAAGACGAGGAGCAAGCGCGCGGGCTGATCGAGCGCGCCTTTGAAGAAGCCGGCCTGGCCACGCCCGGGGTGCCCGAGGTGCTGGCGAAATCGGGCGTGGAACAGGCGCGGGCGCGCAGGCTGCTCGAAATCCTGCTTCGCGAAAAGCGCCTGGTGCGGATCAGCGGAGAGCTGGTCTTTCACCAGTCCGCCATCGCCAAGTTGCGCGAGATACTGGCGCCGCGCAGGTCCACACGCTTCAACGTCGGCGCGTTCAAGGAGTGGACCGGGATCTCGCGCAAGTATGCGATTCCGCTGCTGGAGTTTTTGGACAGGGAGCACGTGACCCGGCGGGAAGGGGATGAGCGCCTGGTGTTGTAGTTGGCTTGGTGCCAATACGGTTCATTAGAGCATGCGCTCAAAAGGGTGGCACCCCGACAGTTTCCGATCCAGTCCTGACGCTCCTGCACCGCCGGCCCAAGTCCGAGACGGCGACTACAGGACCAAATGACGTTCGCCAGCGGAAACGGCCAGCCCCATCAAAGGAAGGGCGTTTCACGGGAGGAATGATGTGATGAGCATACTAAGAAGGGCGAAAATCCTTTTCGTATATGCCGTCGAACGTCGCAATCTCGATAATGTCACTGGTCGGGAAAGCACCCAAGCGTTCAGTGAACACGCCGGTTAAGCGGGGGTATTGGATCCTCGCGCAAACACTTGATGAGGCCAGGACGAATGCAGGGGCGCCGCTCATGCCCCCCAAATCAGCAGTGCTTAGATCTGGCAGCGGCGCTCCTGTGCTGAAGTTGATGAGCTCCTCATACTCGAATTGGCACTTGCAATACCCGTGGTCAACCGAGGTGACCCGAAATACTGCTGAACAAGCCCCTCTTGTCATCGTTCCCGTCAGGTCCACCTCTCTCAACTGGTTTGGATATCCGGCCAATACGACCGTCTGCCCAACTTCCAAAGTCGCGGGGGGCCACTCGGTCGGTGTCGTTACGATACGAGTCCGGTCTCCACACGCTTGCGTTGCTTCTTGTTCCGATAGCCGCAAAAACACAATATCCGTGGGCCTGTAGGGCATTGGCGACGATGGCTTTTCGGCCAACGTACGATCGTTCGCTCTATCCCTCCACGCAACGCGGGAACGGGGATCACAGGGTGGCAGTCCGCCGACCTGCCAGTTCAGATCCTCAAGCTCCTCAAGGCGGTCTTCGTACGTTCTCAAGACGTGATCTGCCGTGACAACGAACACTCCAGATTCCAACCGCAACACACATCCGCTTGCACCGTCAATGTTGCCCAGGCTAATGGGCAAGGTGACTGTGCCGACCTTACCTCCGCCCAACGGAACACCGAACGTGCCCAGTCGGGGGGCGAAACAAATCGGGATTGCGTGATCCTGCGCAAATGTCGTCAGCTCGCAAATAATGGCGAGGTACCGTTCTTGCTCTCTCCTCGGAAACTCTCTGAAACGGCTAGCACCGCCTGATTCATCCATAAGTATTTCCCTACTTAATTATCCTGCCGTATGGACTTGACAGATAGAAGGAAAGCTCAATCCGCGAGTCTCCCAACCGAGACACATCTACAACCACCTGGGGTTGTACATGCAGGATTCGGCAACTCGGGGACGGTTTCGATGGGCCAGACTCTATCCTGTAGCTTTTTGCATTCTTCGCACGGCCCGTCATTCGAACACTGTACGGTGACCCCAACCACGACACCACTTCTCCGCCACGACTCCAGGTTGCGGTGTAGCGCCGCATACGCAATGAGAGTGTGGACGGGCTTCATCTCCCTCGTGAAACGAGGGAGATGCCTCATCCCGAGCAGAGCCATCGCTGCGGGTATTCGCGCTTCGCGGATCTCTGCTGCCGAGTAGGGCAGAAGTGCCGGAGGCGTGTCTGTGAGAGTTGTCATGATCTCGTCCCTCGAACACGGGATCAACGGCATCTCGGCGTGAAATGGGGGTCGTTCTTTTTCAAACGCGCCGTAAATCAGCATCGCATCCTCGACCTTGCCCTCTCGCAGAGCAGCTTCGACTCGCAGAGCGGCTTCTTCAACGGCACTCTCCATGGCCTGGTGGTGCTGGCTGTAGCGGTTTGCGAGAGCAGTACCCGACGCTGAACACTGCATCAGACCACGAGTAGCTACTGCTGCGGCGATTCCCGCGAAGTCTGAGGCTAATAACCTCCGAGCGAGATCCTCTTTACGACCGGATGCTTTGAGGCCGCGCTGTCTCAGCATTCCTTTCAGTTCGCCAATTGAGAATATTGATTGGATGCCGCTGAGATCGCCTGGAGTCAAGGAGTAAGGAACCAGCAGCCCGTCTCGGATGAAACCTTGTATCGCAGCCCCGTAGCTCTCGTCGAGAGCGGCTTCCAAATAACTGATACCAGCCACGAAGTCTGGATTCACCGGGTCAAGGAAGCGGCTGAGGAGTCGGGAGCAAGCCAACGTACGGATAATCGGCCCGGCTGGAGAACTTGCGGCCGGCGCGGGAATCACAGGGGTTGCTGCTGTTTCCGATTTGTGCTCACCAAGAGGGTTGATCTTGATCGCCAACGGTGCCGAATTCATCGGTGATTCGCCGAGTCGTCGCTTAGCGCAAATCTCCGGGGGCCTCTTGCCAAGTCCGAACAACCAACCGAGTAGGCGCATGACTTTTCGTACCAGATTTCTTCGGCGGAGTCCATGCCGATTCGCACCTGGGCCGCATCGGGGGCGGTGTGCTTGCGCGAAAGTGCAGCGGGGCCAAGTCGCAATGCTTTAGACGACCCTTACGCAATCTTCGCGGGGCAGGCGCATAGCTGCCCTTCGGGCATCGGCCAGCGCTCGCCGCCCCCCGCGTGGGGCGTGTCGAGCCACGATCCACACGCGAGCCGAGCGGGGTCGTGTGGATGCGCCCGCCCCGTCGGAGCACGTGCCCCCAGGCTGGATGGCAGGTTTTCGCTACGACCAGACGTCAGTTGTGCGGCTCCGGCAGGGGAATATTTACTCTTTGGGCGTGCTTGAGGACAAACTGGAGAGCAGCGCTATCATCCGTGAGGTCGCCGCCGATGGTTCTTTTGTGGAGGTCTTTGGCAAAAGCTCCGGTAACCCTAAAAGCCGTCCTCGTGCTATCAACAACTGCGACTTCGTCGATAGTGATGCCAGGGTGTTTGTCGATCGTCTCTCCAGCGATGCCGAATGTGAGATAGAGGGTGTTTTTTCTGAGCATGTCGTTTTTCGCTAGAAATGGAGCGGCGTATCCAATCACGATTGATGTATGTCCACCACTGCCGACGGCGGGCGCACAGACGACATCCGATTGCATCTTGCTTTTCAAGAAATCCGAGAGCAGTCGCTGCCTGAATTCAGCACACATGATGTCAGATTCGGGAACAGCCCTTGTCCCCCGATTATCACTGGTTTTCTGAATGATGGCTACGAACGTGCCGATGATGCCCAAGCCGACAAACCAATAAATCCACCGCCGAGATCCCTGTTGCGTTACAACTGGGACGGCCATAATCTGTGCCCCACATCCCGGGCAAAACCGAGCCAGTGTGGTCAGAGTCTGACCACAATTGCTACATCTGATCATCCCTGTAAACCATGCTACTATCAATAGTTGGAGTCCGCAAGTTAGTGTATCATCCCGTATGCTTGGGGTTTGGGAAGACCCCGGCTGGGTGTAGTCCAACCTGAATTTAGGAGAACCGCTATGCCGGTTCAGAAGAAGCCTTCGCCTGTGAGCTCACAGAGTTTTCAGCATGGTGAGTTGACCGTTAGAGTCGAGCCTATCCAGGAAACAGCAAATACTTGGCGAGCTAACGTTACGGTGTTTTTACCTGGGGGAGAACCATGGGGAACCGGCGTCGGACCAGCCCCACGGGGATTTCCTACAGCAGAAGCAGCAATCGAGGGGGGCCACGCGTTCGGAATTTCATTTTTCAACGAACCTCCGTTCTCTGGTTTCAACACGACATAGGCCTACTGCCCCTTTTACCCGAAATGAGCAGTGGGGACTGCCCAACCGCAGGTAAGCCCTATGATGCCGGTCGATTCACCCCACCCGCCGCCATGTGGCCGCCGAGGCGGTGTACACTGAGCGGTATCGCGAGGGCAAGGGGTCGAATCAGGGGTGAAGGGGTGCGCCTGCCCTGGAAATCTTGGAGGAAAAAACAGGGCAGGCGTGGAGCGGGCCAAGCCATCGAAACCGCAGGGGACGTTAGCATGCTGGCGGAGCGATTGCGGGACCTGGAGGGCCGAGCCCAAGCGCATCCAGGAAGCGATCACCAGCCACCGGCCCATGAAGTTGGATCAGACCATTGGCGGCACGCGGGAGCAGTCACTCAAGCCCTCCTGCGGTTCAAGGACGCGCTGGTCACCGGCGCGGACGGGGACTCTTCCCAGGCCAAAGAGGCAATCGCCAGGCACGTCGGCAAGCTGGCCTTGAACTCCCAGCACTCGGGATGGCGTCCGGCCTACAAGGTGACCGGCAACGTCACCATACCACCACCCGACTCCGAAAAGTGTCGAATGCAGGCGGTGACCAGGGGCGGAATCGAACCGCCGCCGCCAGCCTTTTCAGGGCTGCTATCCCTACGACGAGCAGACCTACCAGCGATCTCTGCAACGGCGTGGATCGCCTCTGGCAGGCGCCCTTGCTCCTGCCATGCGTGTGGAGTGGAACCCGGTTGCGGGTTTTCAAAGACTTTCTGAAAATCCCTCTTGACGGATTAACTCAGATGTCTCCCTGGCTCGCCAAAGCGCGAGTACGGTGGCGGCTCGGAATCGGGAGCAGAGCCGGGCCCAGGAGGCACCCCGTCATGGAGCGGTCAGCCCTTACCAGGCCACCTTCACCGAAAACTGCAGCGATCGCGCCGGAAGCTGGTTGGTGATCCCCACCAGCGGCGCGCCGAATCCGGCTCCTGCCGTCGCGCCGTTGCCGTACGTGCCGCTGTAGCCCACGAAATTGGCGTGATTGAACAGGTTGAAGGCTTCCACACGGGGCGCCAGGCGCACCCGCTCGCCGTGCAACGAGAACGCGCGCTCCAGGAACGGCGACACTTCGTAAATCGGCATGCCGCGGCCGGCGTTGCGGCCCACCACCACGCCGTTGATCACGGGCCGGTCCGTGGTCGCGCCGGTGTCGCCGCTGTTGGTGGTCCCGGTGGTGTAGTTGAACGGCAGGCCCGTCGCCAGCGTGGTCACCATGCCGGCGTCGATCTTGAACGGCGCCACATAAACCCCGCTCAGCACGAAGCGGTGACGCTGGTCGAAGATCGCGTTGGAGTATTCCACGCGGCCGGTGAAGTTCGCATCGTTGGGGTTCTGGCCGGGAATGTCGGGATCCACGTTGTCCTGCGCGTGCGACCACGTGTAGCTCGCCAGCATCGATAGCCGCCGGCTGAAGCGATGGCTCAGGTTGACGTCCAGCGCGTCGTAATTCAGGTAGCCGTCGTTCACGTCGCTCTGGATCACCGAATACGGGGGCTGCGGATTCGTCGCGGTCACGGTGTTGCAGGTCATGCCGTGCTGGCTGTACCACCAGATCCAATAGGGCCGCGTGCAGTTGGCGGCCTGCGCCGTGCGGGTCTGTCCCGGAACGGTGCGTAGGAACGGCGACGGCGGATCGACATCCCTCGGCCGGTTGATGCGCGACGTGTGCGAGCCGACGTAGTCCACGCTCAATACCCAGCCAGTGCCCAACCGGCGCTCGACCCCCAAGGTCCACTGCGGCGAGTACGGATTGCGCAGCTTGCTGGCATAGCCGATCAGCGTGCTGGTGGGGAAATACTGATCGAGGTTGGCGCTGTCGCCGGGGCGAACGTAGAGGCTGCGGAGCGGCGCTTGGGCTCCGGCAGGGAAGGCGGCGGGCAGCGGCGCGGCCGATACGGTGCTTGGAAAGCCGATCTGGCCGGGCGCGGCGGTGTAGTTGAACACGCCGGTAGGTCCGGTGAGCGCCCAGTTGGCGGCGGAGTTGTCCACGATCTGCGAGTAGTAGATCCCGAAGCCGCCGCGGACCACCGTCTTGCCGTCGCCGCGCCAGTTATACGAGAAACCCGCGCGCGGTGCGAAGTCCTGGCGCGAATCGGCGAAGGTCTGCTGCTCGTAGCGCAGGCCCAGATTCACGGTCAGGTCCGGGCGCACGCGGAAATCGTCCTGCGCGAACAACGACCATAGCGTGTCGGTGACGGTGTAGTTGGCGTTGCCGAAGCTTTGCGTGTAGCTCCGCACGTTGGCAATGTTGCCGAGATAGGCGCTGCTTTCGCAGATCGCGAGCGCCTGGGTGCAGGTGTTGTAGATGAACTGGCCCAGGTAGATCGGCCCGCCGAACTCCTTGCTGTCGCCGCCGCTGTGGGCCACGATCGCGTCGGCGCCGAACTTGAGCTGGTGGCGACCGCGCACGGCCGACAGCGTATCGTTCACCTGGTACTGCCGGTTCAGCAGCAGGGCCGATTGCGACGTGCCGGTGGTGAATGTGCCGCCGGTCGAGATGGGCACCTGGTATTGCGTGCCGTAGATCACCGGATCGAACTCGGTGATGGGCGAAGCCAGTTGCCATTGAAAGCGAAAGCTGTTGATCATCGCCGGGCTCAGCACCGCGGTATCGCCCAGTTCCACCGAGTAAGTGCGGCGGCGGAACACGCGATCCACGGTGGGGAGACTGTTGCCGCCGACCGTGCCGTTAGGGTTGGTGTCGTAATAGCCGTCCAGGTTCCCCCGCAAGAAAAGGTTGTTCTTCTCGTTGATCCGGCGATCCAGGCGGAACAGGCCTAGCCAGCCGCGGTAGTGGCCCACGAAACTGCCGGGAGCGATGGGAGAGATGACCGGCGACGCGCGATTCTCACGGCTGAATTCGCCGGACACGTCGAAGAACGTGGCGCCGCCCAGCGGTCCGGAGAGCGTCAATGCGGATTGGCCCAGCGTGTCGCTCAGCAGGTTGTTGCCGCTGGTGGCGTTGGCTGACGTGAAACCGGAAAGCGCCGCCGCGGTGTCCGCGGGCCTCCACAGCTCCAGCGCCTCGCCGTGCAGATCCTTGCCGCCACTCTTGGTGACGATGTTCACCACCGTGCCGGTGCTCCCGCCGAACTCGGCGGAAAACGCGTTGGTGAGGACGGTCATCTCCTGCGCCGAGGCAAGCGGTATGGTGCTGAAAATCGTCTGGCGTCCCCAACTCTCGTTGCCCGTGCTGCCGTCCAGTACGAACGTGGTCTGTCGCCGCCCGGCGCCGTTGCTGGTGAACAGGACCTGGTTCATGAAGACGTCGCCCTGGTTGATGGCGGGGCGATTGGCCGCGTTCAACAGCGGCAGGTAGCTGAGCTTGCGGTTGAGAACCGGCGTCTCTTCCATCTGGCCGGCGTCCAGATGCGTACCCAACTGGGGCGAATCGGCGCGCACCTCGCCCACCACGCCGGTGACCGTCACCGACGTCTTCCCGCCTGCCACGTTGAGCTCGAGCTTGACATCCGCCGCGGTGCCGCCCTCCAGCGTCACGTCGGCCACGCGGGCTTCGGCGAAGCCTTGTTTGTTGGCGGTGATGTCGTATCGTCCAGCCACGGGGATGCCGGCCAGCGAGAAGTTGCCGGAAGCGTCGGTCTGTGCCGTGCGCTCCAGGCCGGTCACTGTGTTCTTCACCGCGACCTGAACGCCCGCGACCGCGGCGTGACTGCTGTCGGTCACCTGCCCGTGAACCGTGGCCGTGTCCGGCGTCTGCGCGAGGACAGACCCGGCAAACAATACGAACGCCCAAAGTCGAGACATGTGTGCTTTGGAGATAGGTTACTGCACGAGCGAACATACTACCACCGGTCGTAGATGAGCGGCGCGCCCCGCGGTGTCACTCGTCGGTCGCCCGAATCACCATTTTCACCGAGAGGTCCAGGTTCAGCGCGCGCACGAAGGCCTTCTCGAAGCGTTGATAGTCGGCGGCCGCGCTGAGGCCGATCACGGCGATCCCCACGGTTGCAGCCGCCACGCGCAACTGGGCGGGAAGTTTCTCGCGAGCCATCCCGAAGAGCCCGTACGCGCCCACCCCCGCGAACAGGCACAGCGGCGCGAAGGTGGCGCTGGCATATCGCAGGTTCAACCAGTGCGGCACCACCATGTACACCGCGAGATTGGCGATGGTCAGCCAGGCCAGCAACCGGTGCGATCGAATTCCGGAGAGCCATGGGACCCATGGCGCGGCAGTCGTGGCAATCATCGCCAGCAGGGCCAGCACCAGGGTTACGGGGCTGAGCCTTTCCAAGGCCAGCAGCAAAAGATAGCCCGGGCCGGAGGCATACTCGAGCGCATAGGTATTCGCCGCGTTGCTGCGCACCTGGTTCATGATGATCTCGAACGGCACGTCGACGCCGCCGGTCGTAAGCGCCAGCAACGCCGTTCCGGCCAAAGCCCCTCCCGCGGCGGCTCCCGCCAGCATGGCTGCGTGCTTGAAATTCCGATTGCGGACCGCCACTGCCCAGAAAGCCGCGAGCAGGCACGAGCCGTAAATCAGAACGGAGGTCTCCTTGATCAGGACCGCTATGCTGCCGGCCAGTGGCAGCAGCACGTACGGCGGCCATTTCTTCGCGCCCGCCCAGATCTCGAGCGCAAAATACAGCATCGCGACACCGCCCAGCCCCACCAGCGCATCCGACCAGCAGCGGCGCGCAATCGCCAGCTCCGGCGGAAACACCGCGAGAAACAGGGCGCCGAACACGGTGATCCAGCTGCCCAGGAAGCGCAGGCCCAGCAGGATGGCGGCGCCCAGCGTCAGGATGCTGACCAGACAGGACAGGTACGACCCGATCGCGGGATCGGCGCTGCCCGTGAGCTTCATGGCCGCCGCCAGGAGAAACGTGTAGCCGACGCGATTCGGCGGCGGATAACTCCAAAGCTCCGGGCGTCGAAGAAAGCTTCCGACGACTGCACGCATGCCCCGCACGCCGCCCTCCAGCACGACCTGTGCCTGCGAGGTGTAGATCTTTTCATCCGGGCTGCGCAGGGCGACGTCCAGGTTAGAAAACCGCACGATGGCGCCCAGGAGAAACACCGCCACCAGGAGGAATAGCGCCAGGTGGTTCCAATTCCGGGGTGGGGGCGCAACCGGCGGCTTCGGGTGTTTGTGGGCAACCTTTCGCCGGGCCATGATCTTCAGTGTAATGCCATGACCTCGGCCAAGCCGCGCGGTGCGGTCTTCGATCCCGCCATCCGGCCCGCCCGCAGGATCTGAACGCTGTCGCAAAGCTCTTCCATCGAATCGAGGTCGTGCGAAATGTACAGGATCGCGGTCCCGTTCTGATCCCGTAAGGAGCGAAACAGATCGAGAATCTCCCGCCGCGAGCCGGGGTCCAGCGCGCTGGTCGGCTCGTCGGCGACGATCAGCTTGGGCCGGTGGAGCACGGCCATGGCGATCACCACCCGCTGGGCCTGTCCGACACTTACCTGGCCGGGGTAGCGAGTAAGGAATTCATTGTCGTCCGGAAGCCCCATCCGCGCAAGCAGCGCCTGGATGGCGCCGCGCACTTCGCGCCACGGCTCCTGGCCATGCGCGCACCAGGCCTCGCGGAGATGCGTCTCCAGGCGCAACGCCGGATTCAGCGCCGCCGCCGGGCTCTGCAACACCAGCGAGATCCGGCTTCCGCGCAGGCGCCGCATCCGGCTTTCCTTCAGGCGCATCAGGTCCACGCCTTCGAAGAGGATCTCGCCGCGAACGCGTCCGCCGCGCATTTCGAGCAGACGCAAGATCGCCAGCGCGATGCTGCTTTTTCCGGATCCGCTTTCTCCCGCCAGGCCGAAGATCTCGCCTTCGCCGATTTCCAGGGCCACGTTATCGATCGCGGCCGGCTTGCCCGGATAATCGGCCGAGATGCGGGCCGAAAGCAGGGGCGGGGTCACCTGGTCCCCGCGAGATAGATTTCATCGATGTTCCAGATCACCCGCGGCGCCAGCACCGAAGGCCGCACGTTGCCGAGCGGCTGCGCCACGGCAACCAGGGCGTTGCGGTTCAGCACATAAATGATGGGCGCCTGCTCCCAGACAATTTCCTGCACGCGGTCGAACAGCGCCTTGCGCCGCGCGGCCACGGCCTCGGAGGCCTGCGCCTTCATCAACCGGTCGATTTCCGCTTCCCACGGCGTGGCCGGAGACGCCTGCCTGGGATTCCAGGCGTGGTTGCTCGATGAACTGAGCCACACGTTCATCTGGCTGTCCGGGTCCACGTCGCCGTTGTTGAGGCCTAACAGGCACGACTCGTATTGCATGGTCTTGCCGATGCGTTCGAGCAGCGAAGGAAAATCCAGGGTCACGACGTTCAGGCGAATCCCGAGGGCCGCGAGGTCCTGCTGGAGCATGGCGGCGATGCGCTCCCGAGCCTTGTTTCCGGCATTGGTCACGAGCGAGAACTCCACCGCGTGACCGGCGCGGTCTTGCAATTTGCCGCCCTCCGGATGGAAGCCGTCTTCGAGCAGCAAACGCTTCGCCAGGTCCAAGTCAAAAGCGTGCGGCGCCAGCTTCCGGTTAAACCAGAAGAGGTTCACCGCGGGGAATGGGCCGACCCCCGGGATGGCATGCCCATGATACACCACGCGGCACAGGTCGTCGCGCCGGATGGCGTGCGAAACCGCAAGCCGGAAGTTGCGTGAGCCGAACCACTCCTTTTCGTGCGCCGCGAGCGGCGCCGATGGACTCATGTTGAACCACAGAAACTCGTTTTCGAGCGCCGGCCCGGCATCCCGCGCCAGTCCTGGCATTTCCCGCGAAAGCTCCTCGAACTGGTCGGGATCGAGCGACGAAATCAGGTGCAGCTCGCCCCGCCGGAATCGCATCAATTCGACATCCCGACTCTGCAGGATATCCAGCCGGACAGAGTCCAGGTAGGGCAACCTGCGACCGCTCTCGGTCTTCCAGTACTGCGGATTGCGCTCCAGACGGATGAAGGCTCCCGGCTTGCGCTCGGCGGCGTGAAACGGGCCCAGCACCGCCGCCTCCTTCAGGGGCGAGCGCCGGGACTCGATGGCCACCTGGTCGAACAGCTTCACACCACCGGCCAGCGGCGCGGGGAAGCGGATCGCAACCGCGTACGGGCCCTCGGCCGAAGCCAGCACGCTCCCCAGCCCGGTGCGGAGCGAGTCGCCCACGGGAGAGTGCAGGCCCGGATCCATCAGGACTTCTATCGTGTAAACGACATCGTCCGCGGTGAAGGGAGTGCCGTCGGAGAACGAAAGTCCTTCCCGCAACTGGAAACGGTACGTTTTGCCGCCGTCCAGGATCTTCCATGATCGCGCCAGCGCCGGCTCGGGCTGCTGTGTCAAGCGGTTCACCCGCACGAGCACGCCGCCCGTCAGGTAGCGAACCGTTTCGGAAGCGTCGTCATCGACCATCGCGGGATTCAGCGTTCTCGGTTCGCTGTGCAGCGCGAGCTTCAGCTCGCCGCCCCATTGCGCCCCGGCCCGTCCCGCGCCGAGCACGGAAACCAGAAGCAGAGCCAGAATTCTCATATGGAAACCTCGTCGGCCGCCCGCGCCAGTTGGCAGCAGCTCAGCGTCGCCACCAGAAGCAGCAAGGGGACCAGCAAGGCAGGCTCCCGGGGCAGCGCCGCCACGTTCTGCAGTTCGCGCAGGAGATTTCCCCACGACGGCATCGGCTCGGAGATCCCCAGACCGAGCAGCGACAGGTTGGCCTCCGTCAGCAGAAAGGCCGGAGCCGTGGTCCAGAACTGAGCCAGCGTGATGGGCGCCAGGTTGGGCAGGATATGCCGGACCGCTACGCGCCAGCCGCTCTCGCCGCCCGCCCGCGCCAGCAGAACATAGTCCGAACGGGACTGCCGTCCGGCGGCGGCCATCATGACCCGCGCCGGCCCCGGCCAGCCCAGCAATCCCAACAGCGCAAAGGTCACCGAAATCGACACTCCCGGCGAGACATTCAGCGGCAGCAATCCGCGCACGGCCAGCAGCAGAAACAGCCAGGGCAGGGAAAGGAACAGGTCGATCGCGGCCGACACCACCCGCGCCCACGCCGCGCCCAGAAGAGCCGCGGACAAGCCGGCCAGAAGCGCGATGGCGACCGAGACCAGGGCCGCGGCCGGCGCCAGCAGGATCGAAATCCGACCCCCGTACAGCAGGCGCGAGAATCGGTCCCTTCCCACCGCGTCGGTTCCCAAGGGATGTGCGCGCGTGGGCGGCGCGGCGGCTTCCTCGCGGAACTGCCGCTCGTACCCATACGGAGCAAAAACGTTGGCGCCCAGCATCAGCACGAAAATCGCGGCCAGCACGATCCGGGCGGCCCGGCGCATCATGCCTCCCTCGCCACGACCGCCCTCGCGGCGTCCGAAAACACGTTGGCGGCCGAAGTCACCAGCGCCACCACCACGGTGAGATGCATCAGGACCGGCGCGTCGCGGGCCATGGCCGACTGCCAGACCAGCTGCCCCACTCCGGGCGAGTCGCACAGCGCCTCGACCGGGATCGCCGCGCCGACCGCCATGCTGACCGATACTCCCACCAGCGCCAGCAGCTCGGGCGCGGCCGGGATCGACACGTGGCGCCACAACAGCCGGACGCCGCCGAGCCCTCGCGCCTGCGCCGCCAGCACGTGCGGGCGCTGGGCCGAGGCGGCCAGGATGTTGCGAACGTAACGGAAAATGCGGGGGAAGAGAATCACCGCCAGCGCGAATGCCGGGGCCGCGCCGAGATGGAGAAACAGCAGCGCCACGACCGCCGCCGGCAGGCACAGCATTCCTCCGGTGACCAGCGTCGCGGCCACGTCGGGCGCGCGCCGATGCAGCCTCTCCAGAAGCAGCGAGAGGGCCAACGCCAGAGTCCACGCGAGGCCCAGGCCGGCGCCCACGGTGCGCACGGTGAGGCCCGCGCGCTCCGCCATCAGCTCGCGAACGGGACGCTGGAGGGAAATCGAATTTCCCCATTCCCCGCGCGCCAGCCCGCCCAGGTAGCCCGCGAAGCCGCTCACCAGCCCGGGGTCGTCGCGGGCGCGAACCGCGGCGATGCTATCTTCGCTCAGCCGCGGATCCAACTGGCGTTCATCCATGCCGTAGCCGGGAGCCAGCCGCATCAGCGCCGCGGAAAGAAACGCCGCGGCCAGGACGGTCAGCAGCAGCGCCCCAAACCGGCGCGCGACGGCGCCGGCCAGCCGGCCCAGGACGCTATGCCTTCGCCAATCCATGAGCGGTACCTGGCGCGACGCGCTTGGCTAGTTGCAACTTATTTGCAGCGGCAGCGAGGAGATCTTCGGCGTCGGATCCGTCCTCGGGGAAAAACGCCGCACCCACCCTGGCGAAAAGGGGCAGGCCGGCATTCCGTCCGGCTTCCTCCACCAGGGCCTGGATCCGCGCGCGCTTGTGCTCCAGGCCGGCGCGCGTAAAGCCGGCCAGCACCAGGACCAGATCGTCGTCCGTCCAAGCTACAAAGTCGTACTCGCGGCAGCAGCCGCGGAGGCCGGCGGCGACCTGCTCGAGCACCTCGCGGAGCAGTTCCGGCCCTCCGTCCAGGCCTTCGACCGCGCATTCGAGCACGGCCATCCGGTCCTCGAAGCGGCGGGCGCGCGCCAGTTCCGCGTCCAGCCGCTCGAACAGGGATCGCGCATTCAGCAGGCCGGTGAGCGGATCGATGCCGGCCAGCCTGGCCGCATCGCGATACTTCCGGGCATTTTCGATGGCGGGCGCGAGCTTCCCGCCGGCCGCCACCACCGTTTCCAGGTCCGCTTCGGAGAAGACGCCATCGCGGTCATGGAACAGCGCGGCCACGGCGGTTGGGGCGCCTGAGTGCTCCAGTGGCACCACCAAAGCGATTCCGAGGCCGCCCAAGCCTTCCACCCGGCAGTTCCGGACAGGCCGGCCTGACTGGGCGGCAACGCCCAGGAAGCCCTCTCCGAGGCCTGTCTCGAGCGACGCTAAGGCCTGGAACTCGTGGCCCGCGGCGTAGGCCGGCGAGAGCCGGTCGTTTTCCAGCAGATGCACGGAGACGGCCTGGTAGTCGACCAGGGGCCGGAGTTCGCGGTCGAAGGTGGAGAGGGCGTCCTCCAGATCGAGCGAGTTTCCCAGGTTGCGGAACAGGTCGCACAGCTTGTCCACCTCTTTCTTATCGGCTTTCGGCCCCGAACCTTTAGCCTAAAGTTCCGGGCCAAAACGCCGATATGTGTCAAGAGTGATCTCCGCGCATCCACAGGCCTGCTTTCTGGGGGTGACCGCCGTGATCGTCAGTCCCACCATGCTGCGACTGATGGAACTGGTGGAGCGCGTGGCGCGAACCTCGGCGGCCGTCCTCATCGTCGGGGAGACCGGAACCGGCAAGGAAATCGTCGCCCGCGCCCTCCACCATTTCTCTCTGCGCTCCTCCAAGCCGTGGGTGGACGTAAACTGCGGCGCGCTTCCCGAGCAGCTCATGGAGAGCGAGCTTTTCGGCCACGAACGGGGCGCCTTCAGCAGCGCCGATACGGCCAAGCCCGGCCTCTTCGAGCTGGCGCATACCGGGACCCTGTTCCTCGACGAAGTCGGCGAGCTGGAGCCGCGCATGCAGGTCAAGATGCTGCGCGTGCTCGATGGCGTGCCGTATTACCGCGTGGGAGGACAGAAGAAAATCGAAGTCAACACCCGAATCCTGGCGGCCACCAACCAGGACCTGGAGGCGGCGGTCGAGGCCGGCCGGTTCCGCAGCGATCTGTACCACCGGCTGAACCAGTGCCAGGTGCGGGTGCCACCTTTGCGGGAGCGCCGGGAAGACATCATCCCGCTGGCCGAGCACTTTCTCCGCCAGCACAGCGACCAGGCCCGCTTTTCCTCCGACGCCCGGGAAAAGCTGCGGGCCTATCATTGGCCCGGAAACGCCCGGGAGTTGCGCAACGTCGTGACCAGCGCCCTGGTGCATTCCAGGGGATACGAAATCGGCCCCGGCGACCTCGGGCCGCTGGATCCCGCCCGAACCTCCGCAGCCCGTCCAGCCGGCGATTTGCGGCTCGAGGGCCTTGAGCGCGAAGCCATTCTCGAGGCCCTGCGCAAGACCGGAGGACACCACCAGCAAGCTGCCGACCTGCTCGGCATCTCCCGCCGCACTCTCAGCCGTAAGCTCAAGCTCTACGGTCCCGGCGGGGAAACGGAGCCCAAGCATGCCTACGAAACAGTCTCCAGGAACTGAGCGCCGTACCGCGCCGCGCGAAGCGGCCACCGGCGAAGTGCGCCTCCGCCAGTCCGATCTGCTCGCCGGATCTTTTGCCGGCCGCCTGGTGGATATCGCTTCCAGCGGGTTCCGCGCCCGCCACAACCGGCTCAATTTGACCTCTGGCCAGCTCGTCGATTTCGAGTTCCAGGGGCGCAGCGGCCTGGCCTCCGTGGTGTGGACCCGAATCGTCGATGGCCAGGCCGAAACCGGCTTCCGAATCCTGCCCGGGGCGGCCGCCTGAGCGCGCCGTTCTATCCCTGCCTCTTCAATTCCTCGTCTACCGAACCGTACGCCAGCGACTCCAGCGCCGAGGCCATCTGGGTCAGGCCCCGCACGGCCGCGCTCTCGCCGTGGTGCTGCCGCTTCATCTCGTACATGCGCTGGTCGGCTTTGGCGAGCAACTCCTCGGCGTCGTTGCCGTCTTCCGGATAGAAGGCGGCTCCCACGCTCAGCCCCAATAGATCGGTACGGCACGCCTCGCGTCCGGCCTTCGCCACCAGGTCGTTCAACTGCCGCAGGCGGCCGTGGATGTTGCCCGGTTCGGCATGGGGCGCCAGGAGCACGAATTCATCGCCTCCCATGCGAGCCGCATAATCGCCATCCCGGCAGGTTTCCCGAAGCGTCTGGCCGGTCCTCTGCAGCACGCGATTGCCTGCCGCGTGGCCGTACGCGTCGTTCACCTGCTTGAAGCCGTCCATGTCGGCGACCAGCACCGCCAGGCGAGACCCGCCGGCGCGCGCCTTTTCCAGCTCCGCGTCCAGCCGCAGGAACAGCGAGCGCGCGTTGGGCAGGCCGGTGAGCCCGTCGGTGGTGGCGGTCTCCTCGGCGCGCACGAACCGCATGGCGTTCTCGATGGTCAGTCCGGCTTTGGAACTTACCGCCAGCAGCATTCGCAAATGGTCCTTGGTGAACGCTCCGGCTTTTCGGTGATACAGGGTCAGCGCGCCGATCACGCCCTCGATTCCCGGCAGAGGCACCGAAAGCGCCGAGCGGTGCACGCTGAACTTAGTGGGATCGCACAGGTATCCCGGCTCCACCGAGGGGTTCCCGTTCACCATGGGCTTGTTGTTCTGCGTGACCCATCCGGAAATGCCCTCCCCCAGCGGGATTTCGAGCGAAGAAAACAGCACGGCATCCTCGCCCGAGGCATACCGGGTACGCAGCCGTCCAGCCTCCACGGTGTAAATCGCGATGCCGTCATAAGGAATCGCGGCTCGCAGGCGGGAGGCCAGCAAGGCCAGCGTCTCGTCCATGCGGAGCGAGCTGCCGAGGTCGTTGGTCAGTTCCAGCAGAGTTTGAAACTCCTGGCGCGCGGCCGCGATGTGCGCGACAAATCCCTGATTGCTGGAGCCGTTGGGCGCATCCGAGCGTTCGAACCCGCTCCCCGGGCCGCCCCGGTCGATGCGCACCGACTTCGAAAGCCGCGGCTGGGCCACTGGCCGCTTGCGCGCCATCGCCTCGAATTCCTTGTATCGCCGCTCGAGCATGGCCACCACGGCCGGATCGAAACTGGTTCCGCTTTGCCCGGCCACCGACCGCATGGCCTCGTCGAGAGGCAAGGCCCGCCGGTACTGCCGGTCCGAAGCCAGGGCGTCCAGGCAGTCGACCGCCGAGACGATGCGCGCGCCGATGGGGATCTCCTCTCCCTTCAGCCCGTACGGGTAACCCGTTCCATCCCATTTCTCATGATGCGCCCGCACGATGGGCGCCACCGCGTACGGGAACTGCACGCTTTCCAGAATCTCCGCCCCCACGATGGGATGCACTTTCATCTTTTCGAATTCTTCCGGGGTGAGCTTGCCGGGTTTCGAAATGATGTGTTCCGGCACGGCCAGCTTGCCGATATCGTGGAGCAGCGCCGCGGCATCCAGCGCCCGCCGGTCCTCTTCGGACAATCCCAGTTCCCGCGCCAGCTCCCGGGCGTATATCTGCACCCGGCGCAGGTGGCCGTGCGTAGTCCCGTCTTTCGCATCGATGGCCAACGCCAGCGCCTGAATGGTCCGAAGATGCAGATCGGCCATCTCGCCCACGTGCCGCTTCTCTTCTTCGAGGCGTTTCAAATAGAGCTGATACGAATGGTAGATCAGGTACACCGTGGGGAAGACCAGCACCGAACTGCGCCAGCCCAGGGTCTGGTCCCAGAAATGAAGCAGGCCCGCGAGCGAGCCGCCAACCAGGTAGTGTGGCGCGGTCCAGAAGAAGTTATCGAGCCATAGCCGGATGAACTTCTTGCCCTCCGTCAACGCCACAATCGTGCCTACCGAAGAGGTGTTCAGCAGGAAATAGGCGATCGAGGCCCAGAACAGGCGGAAAGGCACGCTGTCGAACAGCAATCTCGCGTGGTACACCTCGTACATGAGCGAGCTGGACAGAGTCATGCTGGCGCACGTGAAGGCGATCTGCACGGTCCGCGGCCTTTTTCGGGCCGCCGAGAAGAGCTGCGCAACGCCGCTCATCATGGCGATCAGGACGGTCTGCGGAAGGCACAGCTCGGTCGCGGATGCCAGGATAAAGATGTAGTTGACCGAAAGCGTGCCGGTGATCCCGGGCAGCCAGACCTTCATGTTGGAGCAGAGAATTCCGCAGACGAGGTAGAAAAAGAACTCTCCCTGGACAGGCCGCCATGCGGTCGCCGCGCAGGCCGCGGCCCCGACCGCAGCAACGCCCAGGCACGCGATGTAGACCCTCGCCGCACGAGGCAGGTGCCCGATGTTCGTTTTCTCAACGCTCATGCCCAGAAACCGGAGGATCCGCAGCATGTTACCTCGCGCGAAAACAAAAGAACCGGCGCGCGGATCCGCCTAGCTTCTTATCGGCGCGCCGGGAGGAAGGCTGTAGGTCTGGAGTCAACGATCCCAAAACTTGCGGGATGTGGGCGTTTGGTACAGGCCGTATCCCTGCCTATACGGAGGCACCTCCGGGGCCTTTCTCCAGCGCCCCGGAAGTCTCATCATTTCAGCCTGATGGCTCCAGGGGCCCGGCTTTTGGCCCAGGGACAATTTGTCCCGGCAGCGCCCTGCGGGAACCGCCAAAGCATTGAAAATACGTAGGTTAACGCGACGGGCAGTTCCGCGGACAATTTGTCCCGGGTGCCGTGCCGCGCTCCGTGATGGCCCTTGAAGCTCAGGCCGTGCTACCCTGCGCACGTGCGCGGCAGTCTCGTGCTCCTGGCGGCGGTCACGCTCGCCGCCCAGACTCCTTCCGCTCCTGCCGATCTTCTCGCCCGCGTCCGCGCAAGGCTTGCGCCGGCGCTCGATCACCTGCCTGATTACACCTGCGTCCAAACGCTCGATCGTCGGCACTTCGAGCGTACGGTGGCGTGGCGCAGTTGCCAGGGGCTCGACGCGAATCAGGATCCCAGCAAGCTGGTGCTCGTCACCAGCGACCGCCTGCGCCTGGATGTGGCCGTCACCACGAGCGGACGCGAAATCTATTCCTGGGCCGTGGCGCGCGAGTTCGGTTCCGAACGCCTCCAGGATCTGGTGGGGACCGGCGCGCTGGGCACCGGCTCGTTGGGGCCGTTTCTGAGCGGCATCTTCGCCAATCGCGGAGCGGAATTCAGCGACCAGGGAGACGAAGAGGTGGATGGCAGCCTTCTGCGGAAGTTCACCTACCGGGTGCCGCGCGCCGCGAGCCATTACGAATTCAAGTCGGCCGACGGCACAAGCGTGATCGCCTATGACGGCGCTTTCTGGGTCGAGCCGCGGACGGCCGAGCTGGTGCGGCTGGAAGTCCACAGCGCGTCGTTGCCGCACGAGACCGGGACGTGCGAAGCCACCACCACGGTGGATTTCCACCGGGGCGCCATCGGAGCCGGCGTCTACCTGCTGCCCCGCGCCAGCCGGCTGGAGTTCTCGGCGCTTACCGGCCATTACGCGAACGACATCGCGTATGCCGCGTGCCGCGAGTACCACAGCGAGTCGGTGATTCATTTCGGCGAGCCGGATGCCGGCGCGCCATCCGGTCCCGCGGGCCGGACTAAACCGCTCGAGCCGCTGCCCCGCGGCCTCCCGCTGATCCTGGCGTTCGAAACCGCCATCGACACCCGCACCGCCGCGGCGGGCGATGAGGTGCGCGCCCGCGTGGTGAAGGCCGTTGTGGAGAAGAAGACCAATCGTGTGCTCGCGCCCGCTCGGCGAGCTATCGGCCGGCGTGACGCTGGTTTTCCACGCCACGGAGCCGGACTACGTCGTGCCGCGCGGTTTCGAATCGCGGTGGCGCACTGCGGCCGGGAACTGACCGCCCGGGATTGTGCCGCGCCCTACTCCACCGGCACGGGGCGTTCGAACACCACGTCGACGGTCGAGCCGCCGTGCAGGTCCACCTCGCGGCCGCGCGTCAGGAGGACGGTCGCTAGGCCCACAGCTCCACCCGCTCCCGCGCCGATTCCGGCGCCCTTCCAACTGCGGTCCGTCAGCCCGCCGATGGCCGCTCCGGCTCCACCGATCGTGGCGATCTTTTCGGCGTCCGTGCCCTTGTTGCCGCCTTGCTGGATCTGGCGCTCCTTGGTCTCGACCTTTTGGTCCGTCCCTTCGGAGTCGACGGAGCTGAGCTGCGGCGAGATCTTCACCACCTTGCCGCTGGGCAGCGTCAGGTTGTCGATGCGGATCCCCAGCTCCGCCCGCCCCTTTACCCGGCCGCTCCGCACCGAGTGCGACACCACGCCTTGAACGTAGCTGTCCGTTGGAACCAGGATTTGTCCGTCCACCACGATCGGGGTAGCGGTTTTCAGATACACGTAGTCGCCTTCCCGGGCGGTTCGGGTGCTCACGGAATTCAACAGCCGCAGAAGAACGTGGCTACCCTTGGGAATCTCCGTGGCCCCGCCGAGAAAGGAAATGGAGAGCGTGAGAATGGCCAGTCGCATACTACTATCAGTGTCGCGCAAACCGGCGCAGGCGGAACGCCTCCACGAACGAGATGTACAGGTTGACCACGCCCAGACCGCTGATGGCGCCGCGCACGTAGGTGTTCTCCCAGTACCGATGCCACGCTGGAACCAGCCAGGAAAAATAGTTGCCGTCCCAATAGTCGGTCCATGGGAAGATCAGCAGGAAGAACCCGATCTCCAGGCAGAAGGTGACAAACAGAACGGCGTACACGCGGTGATACCAGCGGTACGCGGGCCGCTGGACCACGACCGGTCCGGCCACCGTCTCCGAAGCCACCCGGGGCGTGCCCGGGCCGGGTTCCGTGGGCATCATGCGGCGCCCACCGTGTCGAACAACGCCATTTGAGGATTGTAATCGATGGGGAACAGGCAATGCAGGCGGACCGGCTCGAAGCTCAATCGGTGCAGCGGCGTCGGGCCGAGCTTTTCGAGGGCCCTCAGATGCTCCGGAGTGGAGTAGCCCTTGTGGGAGGCCAGCCCGTACTCGGGGAAGACTTTGTCCCACGCCCGCATGCAGGCGTCGCGGTGCACCTTGGCCACGATGGACGCCGCCGCAATGGCGTGACAACGCGCATCGCCTTTGATCAACCCCCGCTGCGGCAGAGGGAGGTCGATCGAAACCGCGTCCACCAGCAGGAAATCCGGCGGCGGATCGAGGCGCGACACGGCCAGCCGCATGGCCACGCGGGAAGCCTCGTAGATATTGATGTCGTCGATGGTGGCGGCGTCCACCGCAGCCACCGCCCAAGCCACGGCTCGCTCGCGAATCCGTTCCGCCAGCACTTCGCGCCGCTCCGGCTCGAGCAGTTTGCTGTCGTTCAATCCGCGCACCGGCCGGTCGGGCGAGAGGATGACCGCCGCCGCCACCACCGGCCCGAACAACGCGCCGCGCCCGACTTCATCCACGCCCGCCACCCCGCGAAAGCCGCGCGCGCACAACTCTCGCTCCAGCTTGCCCTCACAACGGAATTTGCCACCCGCCGATTCGGGTCGCATGGATGCTGGCGCGACTCTTACGCGCGCTCTTTGAGCCGGGCCGCCTTACCTTTCAAACCGCGGAGGTAATACAGCTTGGCGCGCCGCACCCGGCCCGTGCGCACCACGTCGATGTGATCGATCACCCGCGCGTGCACCGGGAAAATGCGCTCCACGCCATGGCCGAAACTGACCTTTCGCACGGTAATGCTCTCGCCCATCCCCGTGTTATTGCGGGCGATGACCGTGCCTTCGAACGCCTGAAGCCGCTCCTTATCGCCTTCCTTGATCTTCACGTGGACCCGAATGGTATCCCCGGGCCGGAAAACGGGAATGTCGGCCCGCTTGTTTTTCTGAATATATTTCGTCAACAACGCATTCTGCATAGAAGTTCCTAATCTACTATCTTATAACAGTAGCGCGAGACTCCTGCGGCGCCCATTCAGCCGCACGCCGGATGGCAGGACCGCCGTGCGCCCGCTAGGGCTAGGGTCGCGGAATCTGAAGGTCGCCACAAATCTTGCGGCGAGGAAGTCGTTCACCTCGCGGTGGCGGGGAACCGCGGCCTCCGCGGACACGAATACCGTTTCCCCAACGGAACCTACCTGAAGCTGAATCTCTCCCGAAAAGACGCGTTCGTTGGCGCTGACCACTACGCCGGGGCGCTCGAAGATCTTGAAGCCGGTGTGCGTGTCCTTCACCGTATAGGAACCGGGCACTGCCGCCCCGAAGGTAAAAGCCCCGGTTTCGCTGCTGCTGATCGAGCGAACGTCCTTTGTGGATTCGTTGGTGAGGGTTACCGCGGCAGCCGGCATAGCTCTGCAAGACTGATCCATTACCGTTCCTTCGATCGCCCCGGTGGTAGTCATCTGGGCGAAGACCGGCCAGGACGACACCACGGCGAGCAACACGCAGTAGATCAAACTGCGGTTCAGAAATTCTTTCATAAATCCCCTCGCATGGTTTCCGTTTTGCCGATCCCGGCATGATACACTCCCTTGTCAGTGCGGGAATCGGCCGAAACGTCGGACCTTGCTTTCCAGCAGATTCTGTCACGGTCCGCGCGGCCGGTCAGTGGAGAACTTTAACGGTCCAGAATTGGGGATCTGACATGAAACGAAGAGAATTCGGCGTCAAACTTGTGAACGGAGCGATAGCCGGCATCGCCGGTTGTTCGCAGCCCGGAACTGCTTCGGCGCAGGCGTCGCGCGCCCCCCGTAAGAATACCCTTATGCGTGTGGGCGGCGACTACCACAGTGTGGCCGGGCCCGGTATCACCTCCCAGGAGAACCTGGACTACAACCTGCGCTACGGAGTCAGGCATCTCACCGCGCAGATGACCAGGCGTTCTCCGGACGGCGGCTGGAATGCCGCCGAGCTGAAGAGGATGAAAGACGATTGCGACCGGCGCGGCGTCACGCTCGAAGCCATCCGCATGGATCCCGATTACATCACGCTTCCCAAAGGGCCGGAACGCGATCGGGAACTGAACACCATCGTCGGCAACATCCGGAAGGCATCCGAGGTGGGCGTAAAGCTCATCACCTACCACTGGACGGTCATTCCCATCAGGCGCAACCGGCAAACAACGGGGCGCGGCAACGTGACCTACGCCGCCTTCCGGCTGGAGGACAACTGGAAGGATCTGCCTGTGGGCAAGTCCGGCCACGTCGGTTCCGAGGAGTACTGGGAACGAATCCGCTATTTCCTCGAGAAAGTGATCCCCGCGGCAAAAGAGCACGACGTCCGCATGGCGTGCCATCCGTACGATCCGCCGGGGCTGCCGTTTGGGTATCAGGGCGCCGACAATTGGGATTCACCCTCGGTCTTCGAGGCCATCAAGCGGTACGAAGCCATTGTGGACAGCCCGTACAACGGCTTCCAACTGTGCCTGGGAACCACAGCCGAGGGATTGAAGAACCCCAAGGCGGAGGTCCTGCCGATCGTCCGGTACCTGGGCGAGCGCGGAAAGATCCACCAGATCCATATGCGGAACATCCGCGGCGGCCTGCACGACTTCGAGGAAGTGTTTCCGGACGAGGGTGAGATGGATTTCTTAGAGGTGATGCGGGTCCTCCGCGATGTGCAATTCCCCGGTTCCATCTGCCCCGATCACATGCCGCGCCATCCCGGCGATCCCGGCAGCCTCCAGTCGTACGCTTTCGGGTACGGCTATATCCGGGCGCTGATCCAGGCGGTGAATTCCGAAGTGCCGGCGTGACAAGCTTCTCAGAGACAGATCCGCACGGCGCGGCGATCGATCTCGCTGCCCGTCCGGCGAAGCACTTCGGGCGGCAGCGCCTGCTGGACCTGCTCGAAGAGTTCATTCTCCTCCCGCCGGATATGTTTCGAAAGCAGCGCGAAAAACCGCTCCAGCAGCCCGGCTGAAGGCGCGCTGCGCAATTCGGCGACGAGGACCTCCATCGCGCGGTGTTCCGCCAGCAGCTCGGGGATGATCGGCATTGGCCCGCACGCCGGAAACAGCACCTGCTCCTCGATCTCGAAATGATTCGCCAGCTCCAGCTCGTACCGGTCGATCACGCGCCGCGCTTGCTTCGCCACGTTTTTGGGCGACGAATCGGCGGCCAGGGAGCGCCTCGAAAGGACGCACAGCGCAAGCCCGTTGTGGTGCTGATGCGAAAGCGGAACCAGGGAGGGATCGCGCAGCATCGGTCTACTGCTACTATAGCTCTTCCGCCCGGCTGTAATACACTGGCCTCTGATGCTCCTTCCCAACTCTCGTGGCGGATACTCGTTCCTCCGCGGCATCGGTCCCTACTCCGCCGGTGTCGTGGCGGCGGACGGATTCACCATCGATCACGTCCGGCTCGCGCGTCCGGTGCCCTGGAAGGGCGGCTTCGAATGGGTGGAAGCGCATCTGCGCGCCGCCGGGAGGCCGCGGGCGGCGCTGTGCGCCATGGCGCTGCGGTCGCCCGAGCCGTTCTCCTTCGCCGGCTTCGGCGAGTTCAACACCGCCTATGTCGAGGCGCTGAAGTCTTGGGAGATCCTGGTGGACGGCGTCAACCCGGTCGCCCGGACCAACGTAGCGCCGGAAGTCGATCCGCCCGGCGCGCCGTCGCTGTACTCGTTCGCCTACACGGCGCCGTCGGCGGCGTGCGGCTCGGCTTCCTTCGTGGTGTCGGGTGCTGGAGAATTGCCCGACGGGTCGCTCGGTCCGCATGACGTGGTGCGCAGCGGCGAGACTTCCCGCGACGCGCTGGCGGCCAAGGCCCGCTTCGTGCTGGGCCTTGTGGAAGAGCGCCTGAATGGCCTCGGCGCGGCCTGGAACGACGTAACCGTAACCAACATCTACACCGTGCACGACGTCAACGCCTTGCTGGCGGCGGAGATTCTGCCGCGCATCGGGCGCGCCGCACGGCACGGTATTACGTGGCATTACGCCCGGCCCCCTATCGTCTCCATCGAGTACGAAATGGACTTGCGAGGAGGGACCAGGGAAACGGTTGCCAGGGCGCCCGGGGACTGACCGGATCGGCTCCGCCCGCCGGGAGTAGAATACCGTAGTAGACTTACGCCCAATGATCGTCTACACAGGATCGGTCGAAGATACACGCGAGCTGATCCAGTTCTTCCGCCGCGAATCGGCCAAGCTGCGCGCCTTGCGAAACCTGATCGTCTCCAGGGATAAGACCGTCGTGCAGGACGTGAATCGCGACGGGATCGAATTCCCGGGGCTGACTTACGGCGCGGCCGCCCTGGAGGCCCTCCTCCGGGAATTGGGTGTGGTATTTACTCCGGACACTCTCCACGACCCCGGCGCCACGCCCGGCGGAGTCAAGGAATTCCGGCTCAGCGCGCGCTTTCCCTGGGGGCAGGAGCGTATCTTATAGCGTGCCGCCGGAGCGGGCCACCGAAAGTTGGCGGGCAGGCCGATCTACCCTTCGAAAAACGTGGAGTCCTTTTCCAGGACCTGCCGGTTGATGAAGTCGCCGGCTTCCTCGCTGTTCTGCTCGGTCTCGGGCGTGGCTTCGGGCGGAGCGGGCTCCGCGGCATCGTCCGCTGTCGATTTCCGGTCTTCCGGCACAATATCCTCCCGATAGCCTTCCGTCTGACGCGGTTGCGGCGCAGAGCGGGGTGGTCCGATCAGCCGCCCAGCCTGGCTAGCGCCTGCTGGATTTGCTCCTTTTCGTCGCGTTCGGGATTGTCTTTCAGCGCCTGCTGGAATTCCCGGATCGCATTCGCCTTTTCGCCTTTCTGCTGCAGCGCCACGCCCAGGTGATATCGGAAGGTCGGCCGGTTCGGCGCCTGGGCCGTCAATCCGCGGAAGATATCGAGCGCACTGTCGCTGAGGTTCTTCTTCAGATAGATCCAGCCCAGCGTGTCGGAGACTTCCGGCATATTTGGCATCAACTGTTTGGCGCGCTGTGCCTTGGTAAGCGCATCTTCCAGATCGCCGCCGTGGTCGGCAATCAGCATGGCCAGGTTGTTCAGCACGACACCGTTGTTCGGAGTGTTCTTCAAGGCCGCTTCGTAGAGCTGTTTGGCTTCGGTCCAGCGGCCCAGTTTTTCCATCGTCAGCCCCAGGCTGGAAAGAACGAGATCGTTGTCGGGCAGGATCTCTCGAGCCTTTTGAAAAGCGGCTAGAGCGGAGGCATCGTCTCCCTTGCGGCGGTAGGTCTCGCCTATGCGGAGAAAGACCTCGCCGCGCGCCTTGGAGGTTTTGTCCATCGCGTCGAGGACCTTTTGAAACTCGGAAAGCGCCAGGTCGAACTTGCCGGCGCGCAACGCGATGCTTCCCGCTCCCAGCCGGAACTCCATCCGGTTGGGCGTCTTGGCGGCCTCGGCCTGCAGCACTTCGAGCGCCTGATCGGGCTTATTCTGCGCCATGTACACCTCGACGACACCCATCAGCCCCCTGGCGTTGGCGGGGTTCAAATCGTACGACTTGCGGAAAGCGGCTTCGGCTTCTTTGTATTTCAACTGGTACATGTCCAGGAGCCCGAGTTGGTATAAAACGTCGGGTGAATTCGGCGCCGCCTTCTGCATGGCGTCCAGCAGGGTCCGCGCGTCCGTGTACTTCTTCATTCCGATCAGGGCCGCCGCTCGGACCAACAGAGCGCCGTAGTGGTTCCGCTCGATTCGCAGAATGTCGTTGGACGTCTTGAGGGCGCCATCATACTCCCCGCGATTCAGTTGCAGGTCCGCCAGGGCCATCCGCGGCTCGATATAGGCCGGCAGCAATTCGATGGCTTTCTGGAACTCCTGCCGGGCCAGATCCGGCTCGTTGCGCATGGCGTGCGCCCTTCCCAACTGGAAGCGCTGGACGCCGTTGTTCGGGGCTCGGGTCACCGCGGCCTGCAATTCGATCAACGCCTGGTTGACCTCTCCTTTGTCCAGCATGAGAGTCGCGGCAATCGCCTTGGCGTCGTTGTCGCTGGGAGACTCCTTCAGAATTTGGGCATTGATGTCCCCCGCGTCGCTCCTCTTTCCCTGCTTCATCAGCACTTCGACAATCCGCTTCTGGTAGGTGAGCTTTTGCTTGGGATCCTTGTCGATGCCTTCCTTGTATTCCTTGATGGCGGCATCGCCGTCTTGGAATTGAAAATAGAAGTCGCCCACCGTGAGATAGGCGGCGGGATAGTCTTTGGCGTGAGCCTTGATCTGCTGGAGCACCCCCAGCATATCGGCGGAACGGCGCAGCGTGGCATAGAACCGGGCCTGTGCGACCAGATAATCGTAATCTTTGGGGTTGTTCGCGAAAGCCTGCTTCAAAATCTGCTCGGCATCCGCCACTTTGTTCTGGTTCGCGTACAGTCTGTACAGTTCGAAATACGCGCTCTTGAGGGTCTTGTCCTTTCCCAAAACGTCCTTGTACAACTGTTCGGCGGCGGCATAATTTTGCTTGTACGCCAGGCTCCGCGCCATCTGCATCGTCACGCCCACATCGGGTTTGACGGCATAAGCCTTGCGGTATTCCGCCAGGGCGTCGTCGAGCCTGGCGGCAAACTCGTCCTGGCGGGCCGTGCGCGCGGCGTTCAGGGCATAGCGGAAATTCAGGTCGGCCTTCAATCGGTGGCCGTCGAAGGAATTTGGATCCCTCTGGAGCAACTGCTCGCAGTTGTTCGCCACCTCGTCCAGAAACTGCTTCTGATCGCCGGACATCAGGTACATTTCCGAAATCTTCACCACCGCGGTCCAGCGGTCGGGCGAGGTCTTCGGAAGCAGGTCGATGGCGCGTTGAAACGCCTGCACCGCCGCGCCTCCCGCCCCGAGTTTCAACTCCGTCAGCCCCAGTTTGTAATACGCCGGGCCGAACAGGCGGTCTTTCTGGATCGCATCCTTGTACATCAGCCGGGCAGACTTGTAGTTGCCCCTGTCGAAGTACTTGTTGCCGGTCTCCAGGTATTTTTGCTTGGCGACGTTGGGGTCGCGATTGCACGAGACCAGGGCCAGTACCGCCAGGGAAACAGTCAGAATTCGCTTATGACGCATGGATATCCTCAAACCATCGATCTATATCACTTTAAGACACCGCGAGGCTCTACGCCATAGTGCCTTCGGGAGAACCCCCGGTAGCCGCCCTCAGGGGGGTACTAGTACTTTTGGGACGCCAGGATATCGCCTTTGTTTTGGCCTTGTGTGCGCGCGGGAACCGCCGCCCCACCTTCGCTGCCCCGTGGTTCGTGCGGCTCGGTTTCCTGGCGGGGGTAAGATCATCGGTCGCCCTACAGGTGAGATCGTTCCCAGGCCTCGGAACGATGGCGGACGCCAAAAATGCGCATGGCGTCGTCCTTGAAGTGAACACCACGCGGTAGTCGCCGAGCCGCAGCCGTAAGGCGCCGGTCATGTCGTTATGCAGCGCGTTCACGTCGCCGAACCGGTGCGTGCGAAACGGAGCACTCTCTCGAAAAGACGCATGGCCGCGGGGCGATCCAGTGCGCGGACATCCGCTTTGGCTTCTTCAAGCCACTCGATGCGGTAGAGCGGCACGATTACTCGGAGTCCTTCGGGGAAGGTGGGAAATCCGGTTGGAGATCGAACTCGGCAAGAACGTCGACCATCGGAACGCCCTTGCCGCCCTGTTGTCGAAACCAGGCCTGGCCGTTGTGAAAACGCTGGCGGTCTTTCTCGCTCACCGGCTCGTCGTCAAGTGGGGCTGTGGCGGCGGCGCGGACGACCGCAACTGGCTGGGCGTCCCGGTCCTCGCTGTCAACGGTTCCTTTTCGCCGCCCCCTCAGTCGACGTATACCACGGGGGCCGTGGGGCCGGTAGTGGGGCTGCTCACTCCGCCGATTTTGATCGTCACCGGCAGCTTGTCGCCCTTCAGGTGCGTGCCCGGAATCCGGCACTTGATGATGTACGTGCCGATCAATCCCGGCGCCAGGCCGCTCCAATCCACGATCACGGCCGCATCGCTGATGGTCGGGTTCCCGAAGTACAACTGGACCGGCGCGGTGACCGCCAGCGGGCTCGACGGCGCGGGGAGCCCCGCCGTCACCTTGCCGCCCGTCGTGACGCCCAGGCCCGTGGCGTAAATGGTCAACGGCTCGTCGCGCGTGGCCGGGTGGGCCTGGTCCACGCGCGTGCCATCCTGGTGCATGATCACCGGCCCTTGGGCATCCATGAACACGGCGGGCGCATACTTGGCCACCGCAACGGTCGCCGAGCCGGTAGCGGCCCCCGCCGCGATCGAGCGCACGATCAGCGGGTAGCGGCCCGCCGTTACGGTCGGCGGCAACTGCGCGTTGATCTGGCCGGCGGTAGTCGCCAGCAGCGGCAACGGGGAGTTGTTCAGCGTGACGCACGTGCCGCCCAGAATCGTCGGCAGGGCCGCCGTGGACCCGATGGGCGCTGTGGCGCTCTGCGCCAGGTTCCGCCCCAGTACCGCGACCAGCCCGCCGGGCGCCACCGCCGGGGTGAAGCTGGCCACATTCACCATGGGAGTGTTGCCCAACTGCGGCAGCGTCTGCGTGGCCGTCGACGTTAACGGGATGACGCTGAGGCCCGACGTTGTCAAAACGTAGGCCGTGTTGCCCGCGGCGTCCACCGCCATGGTCCGCCCCTGGACGTTGGCCCGCGCTGTGCCCACCGCGGCTGTCAGCGGCCCTTCAAGCGCCGCCGCGGCCTTGGTGGTCTGCTGCGTCGTCACGTCGACCACTTCGACCAGCCCGGCATCCGTCGTGGCCGCCGTCGCGCTGGCGCGCACCGGCATGGAGAAGCGCGCGAAGCTCTGGGCACCCACGGCGGCCACCGCCGAGACCGGCCGCGAGACCCCCGACGGCCCGCTGGGAACCGGCAGCGCGCCTCCGCCCACCGGCCCCGTGACACCGGCCCCGGAGCCGATCGACGTCAGTGCCTGGTTCAGCACCTGGTCGTCGACGAGGTAATACTGCCCGTTGGGTCCCGCCGCGATGGGCCCGTAGTAGCCCGTTATGGGCGTGGAAATCACCTGCCTCACGCTCACAAAATCATCCACGCTGGAATCATAAAGGTACGCCCCCCCGTTGCCGCCGAGCAGCAGCATGTACGCCCCTTCGGGAGTCCCCACCATGGACTGCGGGCCTGGGATCGAACGGACCGTGCCGAAGATGTTGGTGTTGAACGTCCGCGGAACCAGCGTGTTCCCCACGATCTTCCACAGCGTGCCGTCCGACATGATCACTTGCGGTCCGTGCTGGCTGGAGGCGATCACCGAAGGCGTGAGAACGGCAAAGGTGGCGTTGAAAGGGATCGCGGGATAGCTCACCCGCCCGGTCACCGCTCCCTGGGTCAAGTCCACGATGCTGATGTTCTCGCCGCCGGCGTTGGCTACGTAGAGCGTATTGGTGTCCGCGCCAAACGCCATGGAACGCGGCTGCGGGCCCACGGCGATCGGCGCCAGAAGCTGCTGCTTCTGCATGTCGAACACTTCAACCCGGTTGAGGCCCGTATTGGCGATGTAAAGGCGCTGGCGCACCGGATCGGAAACCATATCGCCCGGCGAGGTGTTGGTGGCGCCGGTATCGATCGGGATCAGGGTTCCGCGCGCTTCCGCGTTCCGGCTGTTCTGAAATATCCGCACGTTCGGAATGATGTTGACCGCCTCGTTCGACTGGATCAGCAACTGGTCCGGTGTGGGCGTCCCGATGGTCCGGGCGGCGGCCGCGCTGAATCGCGCGGTGACGTCCCCGCCGTACGGCTTGTTGGCCACGCTGGCCGTGACCGACGTCGCGCTGGTTGCCAGCACCTGCACGGTTGTGGTCAGGGTCCTTCCACCGGCGTTGCGCACAGGGATCACGGCCGCGTTTTGGGCCGCGGTGACGCCGCATTGATCCATCGCCAGCACCGCCACGTTCGAGTCCGGCACGGCGATCGGCGATTGCTGCAACGTGCCGATGGGGATCACCATGAACCCGGACTGCGAAATGGCATAGATGGTGGCATTGTCGGAGGTAATCACCATCCTCCCGCCGAGACCCTCGGGAAGCTGTATCCCTAACTGGATCATCAGGTTATCGGGATTGTTGATGGTCAGTTGGCTGGTATTGGTCCGGGCGGCGGGGCTCAATACCGGGACCACGTTGTACGCGGTGATCAGCACCGCGCCGAGGGCCGTCTGGGCGTATATCGCGCCGCCCTGGCTGGTCTGGACGTTGAGGTTGGTGCCGGCCGGAAAGACGTAGGGCGAGTTGATCGTGCTCTGCTGGGCCAGCATCAGCAGCGACGAGGTTTCGAACAACATCGGCCCGGAAACGAAGCGCGAAGCGTCCGGCGAGACGGCCAGCACCGGCGAGATGACCGAGATGTTCCGGGCGCCGAGAATGGTCGCAGAATTCACGTCGTACACGAAGACTGTGCGGGTGTTGTTGGCCAGCTCGTGCACCCCGATGATGGTGCGGCCATTCCCGGAAGCCTGCAGGTGGGCGTGGCTGGCGAGGGCGATCACTCCGTTGGGCGGCGGCAGCGCCGGCACCGAGGGGGCGGGAGGAGCGATCACGATGGCCGCCAGGGCGTGAGAGGCATCCACGGTGGGATCAAAGGTGATGAGGACGTCTTGCCCCGTCCCCGTTCCGATAGTGCTGATGAGGACTTTTTCGTTGAACCCCACCGCCACGGCTTCCGGACTGGCCGCCAGCGTCACGGAACTGGAGGCGAAGTTCGCGGTGCTGAGGTCGATGATATCCAGCGCCGAAGCGCCGTAGCAAGCCACGTACAGATACCTTCCGGACCGCGAAATCGCCGCCGCCAGCGGCGTGGAGTCGGTCTTGATGGTGCTCGTCAGCCTGGGCGGGTTGGTGTTGGTGGCGTAGACTTCCACCTGGTTGGAGGCCGTATTGACCACATAGACGCGCTTGCGCGCTTCGTCCAGGGCCAGGTCCGCGAGCGGTTGTGCGTGCGCCACGACCGTGCCGAAGGTGGCGCCCAGGGAAGGGAAGGCGCCCAAGGCAAGCAACAATAAGGGCCGAAATGCTGTCATTTGCTGGTAATTCAATATAACCCACGGCAAGGGGGGATGTTTCGCACACTGCGGGTCCGGCCAGGGTGGCACTCCGCCAACCGGATGATGGTATAATCCTACCTTATGTCAGCCCCGTAACCCCCTGCTCCGGAATCCATGGTTCCCCCCTCCGCCTGCCTCTACTGGCAAGTGCGCCTGACCGAT
>Ga0116223_10000080_pt1 | contig 117981 bp, 89 predicted proteins | sample Sb_taG_3_FD_90092 | JGI IMG/M metagenome (GOLD analysis project Ga0116223, IMG submission 90092) | Peat soil microbial communities from Weissenstadt, Germany - Sb_50d_a_PC metaG | ecosystem: Environmental > Terrestrial > Soil > Wetlands > Peat | place: Germany: Weissenstadt | collected 2010-09-21 | reverse complement strand
CCCCTCTCCCCCGAGTACGGGGGAGAGGGGAAAAGGCGCAACACTCCAGGACAAGTGCACTAGCCGAAAATGGCCGTCTTATCCGCGGTTTTCATCAGCCCACCCCCGACCCCTCTCCCCGGAGTACCGGGGCGAGGGGAGAACTTTCGCTGCCGCTCGCCTAAAGCTTCGAGTGCGTCTCGGAAGGTCAATCCCAAAGCGCTGCCTCTTCCCCATCCAGTCGTAGCGTCAGGCACTTGGCACTGCCGCCCGCCTTGATGAATTCATCTAGTTCCGTGGGGATGGGCTCATAGCCCCAAGACTTCAACTCGGCAGCCAGGCGCTCGCAGCCTGTGTTCATGACGACTTTCTTGCCGACCACCACGGCATTGCAGCCAAAGCGGTGCGCCTCCGACTCCTCAACCGTCACCAGCCGTGGAATATGCGTTTGCAGGACCTTCCGGCCATAAGCGTCGAAGGCGGCGGGATGGTAAATGGCTTCGCCGGGCGCCAGCGGGCAGAAGCACGTGTCAAGGTGATAGAAGCGCGGGTTTACCAGCTCCAGCGGTAGAACCTGTTTCCCAAGTGCTTGTGCCAGGAATTGGTGTCCCTGCACATCGCTGCGGATGCGGTATCCGGCAAACAAGGTGGAACCACAAAAGAGGGCGTCGCCGGCGCCTTCGAAGTAAATGCCTTCCGGCAAATGCTCGACCGTGAATCCGTGGCCGGCGAACCAGGCGTCGTCATAAGGCGTTTCGCGGGCGCGCACCTCGTGGCGGAAGCGCGAACTGAAGAATTGGCTTTTGAACACCAAGCCAGCATTGGCCGTGAACACCAGGTCCGGCAGACCTGGTTGCGGGGCCAGCAACTCGACAGAGACGCCGAGCCCCTTCAGGATCTCAGAGAGAGCGATCCATTGTTGGCGCGCCCGCTCCGGCGTACTGCCGCGCGCCCGGCTCATCCAGGGATTGATTTCGTACTCGATCCCGTAGTAGTCGGGGGGGCACATCAAGATGCGTCGCTGCCGCATGAATTATTGTCCGCAGTGCGAAGTTTAGCTTATCGTGTCGCGCTTGCTACAGCGCGCCGGGTGCCGCGCTTCAGCTTGAGCCGGGCACTTGGAGGCGACGGCGAGACTGTAAACGCAATTACGCACGGCGGTCCTCCGACGAATCTATCTCGTTGACCAAGGCGCGCAAGAAAGGCTCTACGTCAGTAACGACGCCGACAGTTTGGATGCTGCCTCGGTCCATGAGCTTGGTGACCGTGGCGGGGTTAATGTCTACGCAGGCGACCTTCACCCAGGCCGGCAGCAGATTACCTGTCGCGATTGCGTGCAGGGCTGTGGCCAGCATCAAGCAGAATCCTGTGCCGTGAATCAGCTCGCGCATGCGACGCTGCGCCTCCAACATCTCGGTGATGACCTCCGGGAGTGGCCCGTCATCCCGAATGCTTCCTGCCAGCACGAATGGGACGTCGTGGCGGACGCACTCATACATGATACCGCTCTTGAGGATCCCCTTGGCAACGGCGGCGCGGATGCCGCCGACCCGGCGCATCGTGTTGATCGCGCGCAGGTGATGTTCGTGCCCTTCTTCGGCGGGCAGCCCGCGCTCCAGGGAGATCCCCAGGCTGGTGCCATACAAGGCGTGCTCGATATCGTGCGTGGCCAGCGCGTTGCCGGCAAAGAGAACATTGATGTAGCCGATGCGAATGAGCCGGCTGACGTGCTCCACGCTGCCTGTGTGCACGACCGCCGGGCCGAGTACTGCCAGAATCTTGTCCCCGGCTGCGCGCGTTCGCTTCATGGCCGCGGCTATCTCGCGGACGGTCACACCCTTGGGCTTCTCACTCGAGACCGGACTCGCCATGAATTCGAAGAGGTTTTGCCGAGCTGCTGTCTCTGAAACGATCACGCGCAATCCCTGACGGCCGACAACAAGCAGGTCGCCCTTCCGGACGTCGGTCATCGGCACGCACCGTGCAGCTCCACCTTCGGAATCCACCAGGATACCGCAGTCCATTTCCTGGTCTTCGACGTCGATCCACTCGCCCTTCAGCCGAATCTGCGTTCGGTAGTTCGTTGTACTGTAGAACCCTTCTGGGAAGGCGCCGTCCATATCAGCCGCCACGATTGTGCATTCTTGCGCGGAAATCGGTGCGGCCCCATGATCGTGAATGGCATCGAGGATTTCCTGCAACGCCGTAGCGGTAGGAGCGTGCACCTCAATCCGCGCGTAACTGGGGTCGGTTTGATGCTGGCCGACGCGGATGTCCTTCAGGACATAGGATCCGCCATGGGTGAGGATCTCGTCCAATACCTTCGGCAAGATGAGTGAATCAATGATATGCCCCTGGATCTCGACGACTTCTACGCATTCCGTGGCAGCCGCTGGATTCGCAGTTTCCATTGACTTCGGTCCCTCATCCTTGGTGAGCAGTGCTTCGTATTCGACGACCACAACAAGACGGCGGTCCGACACACAGGTATAAGTTCCGGACACCGAGCTAAAAGCTAGGTGCCGCCTGCGTTGTTCGAGTCGTTTGTATGATTGCGCGGGATCGGCTTGCCAGTTCGAAACGCTTCACTCAGCAATTGTTTCGCCGGGTCGGGCAAAGAGCTTTCCTGGATCTTGTGGATCGTATTCTCCACTGGGTATTCGAGGCGTTTCAGCTCCACGCGGTTGTCGTCGATCACCGCGTAGGCGCCGCGCGGGTCGCCGTCGCGAGGCTGGCCGATGCTGCCCGGATTGATTACCAATTTGTCTCCCACCTCCAGGACGTAGGGTTGGTGTGTATGACCTGCGCAAACCACGTCGACATCCAGGTTTTGCAACCTTCTCCCCCAAAGTTCAGCGTCGGGGTAGGCGTATTCATCCAGTGGATCGCGCGGCGTTGCGTGCACGAGCAGGAATCGTGTGTCATCAAGCGTCACGGCCTGTGTGACAGGTAATGCCGCCAAGAACCGCAAATCGACCTCGTTCAACAGCTGCCTGGTTATTTGCCTCGTAACGCCCGTAAGGTACTTGAACCCATTGCGCCCGGTTACCATGACATTCTGGGCGACTGCATGATCATGGTTGCCGCGGACGGTATAATGGGCGTGCCGGCGCACCCAATCGAGGCACGGTGCCGGCTCCAAGGCGTAATCGACCAAGTCGCCCAGGCAAAGGCAGATGTCGTGCGGTTCCTGCAAGGCTTGCAAGGCCGGCCAGTTCGCATGAATGTCAGCAATCAGGAGAATGCGCATTCAGGTATTGCCTTAAAACGATGAGGACGATGCTTGACTCTTTTGCTCCCTTCCGGGTATATCCATAATAGGATGCGAAGGGTGGCTTTGTTGCCGGAACCGTACCGCTCATTTTAGCGAGTAGCGATTCCGCTGGTCAGTTTCTCGACGTGTGGGTACCATGCGTCATCAGACCGACGAGGGGCGTTATGGCGATAGATAGGCCCGCTCGCCGCATGACCTTGCGGCAACAACTCACCCACGCCGAAAAATGCACGCGCGATCTCATCGAGAACTTCCATGGCGCGATGATGCCCAATATATCAGATCTTCGCGACTTGAGTCGGCCCATCCGCCGCCGAAGCCACTATCCCACGTTGGTTGCTGTGGTGAACTCCCTCAAAAAGCTGCAACGAGCCAGCACGGAGACCGTGGAAGCGTTGGAATACCTGCAGGAGCAGATGCAAGAAATCCGCGAACACGCTTCCCGCGAACGCGTCAATCGCCTCTAGTCGCATCCTTTTCTAGTGCCTGGGTGCCAGTGCTCCCAGCGCCTTGCCCTGCCCCGGTCTTCCCGGGAATCCACAGTACGTCCCCTTCTCCGACCTTGTTGTAAACGCGCGCCAAAACGAACAGGAGATCCGAGAGACGGTTCAGGTAAATAGGCACCTGCGGGTTGACTTTCTCGACGCGCGCGAGTGTTACCACCGCTCGCTCGGCCCGCCGGCAAACTGTTCGCGCGAGGTGACACCAGGCTGCCAAGGCGGAGCCGCCGGGCAAGACAAAGCTCTTCAGAGGAGCCAGACCTCCATTGAGGCGATCGATGGCCTGCTCGAGGCGTTCAGCTTGCCCAGGCTGAACGCGCAGATGTCGGCCCGGCATCTCCCTCTCTTCCTCACGAAGACAGAGATCGGCGCCGATGTCAAAAAGGTCGTTCTGAATGCTTTGCAGCAGAGTTGCCTCCGGCACCTCGACCTGTTGCGCGAGCAACATCCCCAGGACAGCATTGAGTTCATCGACTTCGCCGTAGGCAGTCACACGTGCATGGTCCTTGGGAACGCGCGCACCATCGCCGAGCGATGTCTCGCCGCAATCGCCAGTTTTTGTGTAGATCCGTGACAGATAAACCATTTCCATCATGCTCTTCAGAAAGCGTTGCCGCGTCAAGCCGGCTCCCAGCGCTCCCCAGGGTTCACCTTTCGACAAGTAAACGCGCAAGGGATTATAGCGTGGTCGAAGCGACTGAGATCCTCTCGATGCGTCGCCGGTGGGCGACACTCTTAAAAGATTGGAACTATTGGTTGAAGTTTTTCGTCAAACAAATGTTTGTGCCTTCCAGCAGCCAGATGACGGGCTCAGCTTTTGTCAGAAAATGAGTTGACAGTTGCGAGCAGGTTCTTTAGCCTTGAGAGGGTGAATTCTATCTCACCTGATTGCGGCTTGCGGTTGAGCTTCACGAAACGGTCCATGCCCTGATTCGCGGCCCACCAAACTCTCCCCAGGACCGACCAGAATACTCCTGATAGTTCGTCTTAAGTTCGCCTCGTTCGCATTTAGGCGACCAAGAGTCGTCGAGCGGAGATAACCCGAAGGGAGATCGATTCATGCAGCCAAAAACCGCCGGTACCTGGAACGATGATCCAGCTCACTTTCGCCCGCCCACGCGCCGATCATTCCTATACGTCGGCCTTGTCGGGGGCCTGGGACTCACCCTCGACGAGTTCTTCCGCTTGCAGGCTCGCGCTGACACCAAGGCCAACGGCGCCAAGGAGCCACCTGCAAAATCTCTGATCCACATTTTCTTGCCCGGCGGCATGGCCCACCAGGATTCGTTTGATCCGAAGCCCTACGCTCCGATTGAATACCGCGGCGAGTTAGGAACTATCCCCACAAGGTTGGATGGTGTCTTCCTCAACGAATACCTGAAACAGACGGCGCAGGTCGCCGACAAGATCACCATTTGTCGATCGATGACGCACGGCGAAGCCGCTCACGAGCGCGGCACGCACAATATGTTCACCGGCTATCGCCCGAGTCCCGCACTGGTATTCCCAAGCATGGGCAGCGTCGTCTCCCATGAGTTTGGGCCGCGAAACAACTTGCCTCCTTACGTTTGCATCCCCAGCCAGCCCACGACTTACGCGGGCACAGGTTACCTCAGTTCAGCCTACGCGCCCTTCAGCCTCGGCAGTGACCCCGCCGCTGGCGGCTTCTCCGTGCAGGATCTCAACCTGCCAGGCGGTGTCGACGCCAAGCGGTTCACGACGCGCCGGACCATGCTCGACGCCGTAAACGAGCACTTCGTTACCCGCGAAAAGGCCGACGGCATCGATGCGATGGACACGTTTTACCAGCGCGCCTACAGCCTGATTAGCTCGCAGAAGGCGCGCGAGGCCTTTAATATCAACTCAGAACCGGCCGCTATTCGTGACGAGTATGGTCGGAACGCTGCGGGACAGCGCATGCTATTGGCGCGGCGGCTGGTGGCGGCCGGCGTCCGCTTTGTGTCACTGACCTATGGCGGTTGGGACATGCACAGCAGCATCAAGGGCGGCATGGCCGGCCAATTACCCGCCTTCGATCAAGGCTTCGCGACGCTGATCCGCGATCTCGACCGGACCGGTCTCCTGAACTCGACACTGGTCATGATTTCTTCCGAATTCGGCCGGACTCCCAAGGTCAACGCTACTGCGGGCCGGGACCATTGGCCCAAGGTCTTCAGCGTGGTTCTCGCCGGAGGCGGCATCAAGCGCGGTTTCATTTACGGCAGTTCGGATGCAACCGCTTCGGAACCCGAGAACGATCCGCTCACGGTCGAAGACTTGGCGATGACGGTCTATCGCCAGCTCGGGATCAATGGCGCAAAGAAGCTAATCGCTCCAGGCAACCGGCCCATCGACATTGTTCGCGAAGGTGCCGTGCGCCGGGATCTCATCGCGTAACATCTTCAACTGGAAAGCCCACGGCCTGAACTCCGTGGGTTTTCTGTTTCTCTGGTGAGCGCACTCATGATGAAGCATCTTGAAGAGAAACGCCGCAGGACGTTCGACGTGCGAGCTTGGTCTCTCGTCCTCCTCGCCTTCTCCGCCATTTTGTCTCCGGGCGGGTTGTCTCGCGCATTGGCCGCCTCACCCAGTTTGGGAAGCATCTTGCCACGCGGCGGCCAGCGTGGTACGCAGACGGTTCTTTATTTCAACGGCGGCAGACTCTCGGATACGAAAGAAATTCTCTTTTATTATCCGGGGATTACCGTCACCAAGCTCGAAGTCGTCAACGACGGCCAGGTCAAGGCAGCGGTGAAAATTGCCCCCGATTGCCGCCTCGGCGAGCATGCCGTGCGCGTGCGCACAGCCTCGGGCATCTCGGAGTTGCACACGTTCTTCGTTGGTGCCTTACCGCAGATCGATGAAAAAGAACCCAACAGCGAGTTCACGGCGCCACAGAAGATCCCCCTCAACGTCACGGTCAATGGCGTGATCGACAACGAAGACGTCGATTATTTCAGCTTCGAAGCCAAGAAGGGGCAGCGCGTCACCGCGGAAATCGAGGCGATGCGGCTCGGCGAAACACTCTTCGATCCCTATGTCGCTATCCTGGATATGAAGCGTTTCGAGCTGGCCGCGTCGGACGACGCGCCTTTGCTCGGCCAGGATGCTGTTGCTTCTGTCGTCATCCCCGCGGATGGCACCTATGTCGTCCAGGTACGCGAGAGCGCCTATGGCGGCAACGGTGCTTGCAGATACCGCCTTCATGTCGGCACTTTCCCCAGGCCGACCGCCGTCGTGCCGGCAGGCGGCAAACTAGGCGAAGAGGTCGAGGTCACATTTCTGGGCGACCCGGCCGGCGAGTACAAGCAAAGATTCAAGCTGCCGGCCACCTACCAGGAAAAGTTCGGCATCTTCGCCCAGGACGCGAGTGGCATCTCTCCATCCCCGAATCCCTTTCGTCTCTCGGAATTCGGCAACGTGATCGAAGTCGAGCCGAACGATACCCATGCGCAAGCCACGCCGGCAGAGCTTCCTTGCGCACTCAACGGCGTCATTTCCAAGGCGGGCGACATTGATTACTTCCGTTTCAAAGCCAAAAAGGGCCAGATTTTTGACGTGCATTGCTACGCGCGCCGGCTTGGCTCGGCCCTTGACTCGGTGATGGTGCTCTCCCATTTCAACGGAGGTGGGATCGTCGGTAACGACGACGCCATCGGACCGGACAGCTATTTCCGATTTACGGCCCCCGAGGACAAGGAATACGTCATCAGCGTCACCGACCACCTTGGCAAAGGGGGCCCCAACTACTTCTACCGCATCGAGTTCACGCCGGTGAAGCCGAAGGTCGTGTTGAGCATTCCGAAGGTCGCTCTTTTTTCCCAGGAGCGACAAACGATCGCTGTACCGCGCGGCAATCGTTATGCGGCGCTGATTTCGGGTGCCCGTGGCGACTTCGGCGGCGAACTGGTCATTGGCGCCGAAGGATTGCCCAAAGGCGTGACCGTTCATTCCGAAAACATGGCTGCCAACCTCGACGTGGTGCCGGTGCTCTTTGAGGCCGCGCCCGACGCGCCCGTCGCGGGCACGCTGGCCAACATCGTTGCTCATCATGCGGACCCTGCTCAAAAGATTCATTCGGCCTTCAGTCAGCTTGTGGAGTTGGTTACAGGCCCCCCGGGACAGTCGGTTTACTGGACGCACACTGTCCACCAAGCGGCCGTTGCCGTCATTGACGAGGTGCCCTTCAAGATCCGCATCGTCGAGCCCAAGGTGCCGCTCGTGCACAACGGCTCCATGAACCTGAAGATCGTTGCCAAGCGCAAGAAAGGTTACAACGAAGCGATCACGATCGTACCGTTGTTCAATCCACCCGGCGTTGGGTCGGCAAGTTCCGTGACGATTCCTGCGGGGCAGAATGAAGTCCTGTTCCCGATCAACGCCAACGGTGGCGCTCCGGTACGAAAGTGGAAATACGTCGTGCTCGGTGTGGCCAACGTGGGTAATGGGCCCATCTGGGTGGCATCCCAGTTAGCGACTCTCGAAATCACGCCGCCTTATGTGGCTTTTGCGATGGAGCGCGCAGCCGCGGAGCAGGGCCGGACCACTGAATTATTCTGCAAAGTACAGCAACAGACTCCTTTCCCCAGCAGCGCTAAGGTCAACCTGATTGGCCTGCCTGCCAAGGTCACGGCTCCGGAGTTGCAAATCACCAAGGAGACCAAGGAGTTTACCTTCAAACTGAACATCGACAAAACCAGCCCGGCCGGCCAGCACCGGAACCTGTTCTGCCAGGTTGTCATCATGCAAAACGGCGAACCAATTGTGCACAACGTCGGCAGCAGCGAATTACGCATCGACGTGCCGTTGCCGCCCAAGCAGAATGAGGCGCCCAAAGCTCCCGCCCCCGCCGTCGCCGCGAAAAAGCCGGAGCCGCCCAAGCTTGCCGCGCAGAAACGCTTGACGCGCCTGGAGCAGTTGCGTCTAGAGCAGGAGGAACGGGAAAAAGCCGGCAGGGAAAAGAAGTGAAAAGAGAAGAACGAAGGCAGGAAGTTCTGGTTCCGCATCGCCACAAACAGTAACCACCAGAACGCGAGATGGTCGCTCGGACGCGTCTTGCCCACGAGGTAAATTGTCATGCGATTTCAAATAGGCCGCAAAGCTTGGTATTTGTACGCTCTCTCGTCTTCCCTTTTCCTTTCTGCATTCGGGTCAACGCTCGCCGGTGCAGACGCACCGGCCTTGACTGCGGTCGAGGTGTTTCCTCCGGACATCCATATTTACACTAGCCGGGCACGCCAGTCTTTCGTCGTCAAGGCTACCTATGCCGACGGCATCACCCGCGAGGTGACCGGGCAGGCGAAAATAACCTTTGCCAATCCTGCCCTGGTCAAGCTGGACAAGAACGTCATCTACCCCGTGGCGGACGGCGCCACCCAGATGACGGTGGGATTCGAAGGCAAGACGGTTGCTTTGCCGGTGCACATCAAGGATGCTAAAGTCGATCGCGCCATCAGTTTCAAGCTCGACGTGATGCCCGTGTTCATGAAAGCCGGCTGCAACGTCGGTGGGTGCCACGGTGCGGCTCGCGGCAAGGACGGCTTCCGATTGTCGTTGTTTGGCTACGATCCTGATGGCGATCACTATCGGCTCACCCGCGAGTTCAACGGTCGCCGCATCAACCTGGCTCTTCCTCATGATAGTTTGATCCTTGAAAAGGGCGCTGGCCGGGTGGCGCACACGGGCGGCAAGCGTTTCGGCGAAGACAGCGAACTATATCAAACTGTGCTCCGTTGGCTCGAAGCTGGGACGCCGCAAGATCCTTCGAGCGTACCGACTGCCATCGCTTTGGAAATGTATCCCAGGAACGCCGTCCTCGACGGCAAGGGCGCCACGCAACGGATGGTCGTCCGTGCCAGGTACGCCGATGGCACGGAAAGGGACGTGACACCGCTGGCGGTCTTCCTTAGCAACAACGATACGTCCGCGACCATTTCACCTGAGGGCGTTGTGACCGCGGGTGATCGTGGCGAGGCATTTGTCATGGCTCGCTTCGCGACTTTTACGGTCGGCGCCCAGGTTATTGTTCTGCCCAAGGGATTGCAGTTCACGTTCCCAAAGGTCCCTGAAAACAACTACATCGACACGCTCGTCCATAACAAGCTGAAGAAACTTCGCATTATTCCGTCAGAGGTTTGCACTGATGAGACATTCCTGCGGCGTGTTTTCGTCGATATCGTTGGCGCCTTGCCGACGGTCGAGGAATACCAGCGTTTCATGAACAGCAAGGCGCCCAACAAGCGCGAACTCCTGGTCGACGAATTGCTCGGCCGGAAGGAATTCGTCGAGTTATGGGTCATGAAGTGGGCGGAATTGCTGCAGATCAAGTCGTCCAACCAGGTCAGCTACAAGGCCATGCTCCTGTATTACAACTGGCTGCAGGACAAGCTCGCGAAGAACGTGCCAATGGACCAGATGGTCCAGGAGCTGCTCGCCTGCAAGGGCGGCACGTTCAAGTATCCGGCCACCAACTACTACCAGAACGAGACCGACACGTTGAAGGTAGCCGAAAACGTGGCCCAGGTGTTCATGGGCATGCGCATTCAGTGTGCCCAGTGTCACAACCATCCGTTTGACCGCTGGACGATGAACGACTACTACGGGTTCGCCGCATTCTTTTCACAGATCGGCCGCAAAGGGACCGATGATCCGCGCGAGATAGTCGTCTTCAACAGCGGCGGCGGCGAGGTGACACACCCCGTCGGCGGCCGAGTGATGAAGCCCAAGTTCCTGGGCGGAGCCGAGCCCGGCGCTGCGGGAAAAGATCGCCGGGAAGTGCTGGCCAAGTGGCTAGCCTCGCCGGACAATCCCTATTTCGCGACGAACCTCGCCAACATCGTTTGGGCGCATTTCTTCGGTTCGGGCATCATCCACGAAGTAGACGACGTACGCATCAGCAACCCCGCTTCGAATCCCGAATTGTTGCAGGAACTGGGCAAGCGGTTTACCGAGTACAAGTACGATTTCAAGAAGCTAGTAAAGGACATATGCACGTCCCGAACGTATCAACTCGCGCCGGAAACCAACGAGAGCAACCAGGGCGACACTCGAAACTTCGCGCACGGCACCATTCGCCGCATTCGCGCGGAAACGTTCCTCGATTGCATCAGCGAGGTGACGGAAACCAAGAACAAGTTTCCCGGTCTACCACTGGGGGCCAGGGCTGTGCAGATTGCCGATGGCGGCGTCAGTAATTACTTCCTGAGCACGTTTGGGCGAGCGTCGCGCGAAACTGCCTGCTCGTGCGAAGTGCGCCTGGAGCCGACGCTATCGCAATCGCTGCACCTGCTGAACGGCGATACCACGACGCAACGGATTGTGGCCGGCAACTTGATCGTCCGGCGCTTGACTGACAAGAAATCGCCGCCGGAGATCATTGACGAACTATACGTGCGCACGCTTAGTCGTCCACCGCTGACCTCCGAACGTTCCAAACTGGAGGCCGCGCTGGCCACTGAGCCTGACAAGAAGAAAGCGCTCGAAGACGTGTTCTGGGCGCTCCTGAATTCCCGTGAGTTCATGTTTAACCATTGAGCGCGAGGGAGCAGTCCCGCGTAAAGACACACAAGCGCAGAGGAATTCACACAAACGAAAAGATCTGGTCCTGCAACCCTAGTTTCTTGGTGCCTCTACGCTTTGCGCGGCTTTACATTACCGGAATTCACCATGCAACCCAAAAGCTACTTTCCGATGCGTGTTTTCTGGCCACTTATTGTTGCGCTGGCGCTCGCCTCTTCCGCGGGGCACGCCGCGGACGCAAAGAAGGCTTCCAAGATAACCTTTGATGAGCACGTTCTTCCGATCCTGCGCGAAAACTGCCTCGGCTGCCACAATCAGGACAAAAGCAGAGGCGGCCTGGTTGTCAGCAATTACACCACGCTTATGACCGGCGGCAGTTCCGGCGAAGTGATCAAGCCCGGCGATCCAGATAGCAGCCGGCTCTATCTGCTGGTCTCGCACAAACAGCAGCCGAACATGCCGCCCAAGTCTGCCATGATCCCCGCCGAATCTGTCGAAACTATACGGAAATGGATCCTCGGCGGCGCGCTTGAAAACGCCGGCAGCAAAGCCAAGATCATCAATAAACCCAAGTACGAGATCGCCCTGTCATCCATCAACAAGGGTAAGCCCGAAGGCCCGCCGCCAATGCCTTCACCCAAGTTGAGCCTCGAGCCTCTGGTGCGGACGACGCGGGCGAATGCTCTGACGGCTCTAGCCAGCAGTCCCTGGGCGCCGCTTGTGGCTGTTGGCGGTCAGAAACAAGTGCTCCTCTACCATTCGGACACTTTGGAACTCCTGGGCGTCCTGCCGTTCCCCGAAGGCGTGCCTCACGTGTTGAAGTTCAGCCGGAACGGAGGCCTCCTGCTGGCCGGCGGTGGCCGGAGCGCGAAGTCCGGCAAAGTCGTCGTCTGGAGCGTGGCGACCGGTGAGCGGATCTTTACTGTAGGTGATGAGACGGACCTGGTGTTGACCGCGGACATCAGCGCCGATCAAACACAGATCGCGCTCGGTGGGCCCAGCAAGATGATCCGCATTTATTCGACGAAGGACGGCCAACTCCTGCGTGAGATAAAGAAGCACACCGACTGGGTCACAGCACTCGAATACAGTCCGGACGGCGTGCTCCTTGCCACGGGCGATCGCAGCAGTGGCCTCTACGTCTGGGAAGCATTTACCGGCCGGGAGTACTTCTCACTCCGCGGCCACACTGGGATGATCACCGACGTGAGTTGGCGCACCGACAGCAACGTCCTCGCTTCCGCCAGCGAAGACACAACGATACGACTGTGGGAGATGGAAAACGGCGGCCAGATCAAGGAGTGGGGCGCACATGGCGGGGGGGCCTTGTCGGTCAAGTTCACGCGCGACGGCCGGCTCGTTTCCTGTGGTCGGGACCAGGTTACCAAGGCATGGGATCAAAATGGCGGCCAGCAGCGCGTCTTCGAGGCCTTCCCTGACATTGCCCTGCGCAGCACCTTCACCCACGACGGCAGCCGCGTGGTTGCCGGGGATTGGACCGGCCAAATCCGTGTTTGGAATGCAGCCGATGGCAAGCTGCTCGGGAATCTACTCGCAAATCCGCTTCCGGTGACTGAACGTCTGGCGATTGTCACGAAGGAGTTGCTTGCGCGCGAAGTAGCCCAGAATCAGCTAATGGTGTCAGCCGCGGCTTCTCAATCGGCCGCACAAAAGGCGGCCGAGGAACTCGCTGCCGCGCAAAAAACTGTGGCCGAGACCCCGCTCATCGTCAAAATGGCGGGGGACACTCTCGCCAAAGCCAAAAATGCGATTGATAAGACCACCGCTGCGCTGGCCACGGCACAAGCCCAGGTAACCGCCAGAGAGGTTTTGGCCAAGGCCTTTGCGGAGGCAGCCAGCAAGGTCAAAGATGCCGCCGACAGGGCCAAGACCAACCAAGAATTGGCAAACGCTGCCGCCAAGAGTCGGGAAATCGCCGATCAGGCTGCCGCCGAACTGGCCGCTGCCCAGAAATCTGTGGCTGATTTGACGATTGTCGCCAAGGTTGACGCCGAGCAGCTGGCCAAGGCGCAACAAAATGTCTCCGCCGCCAATTCGACCGTATCGGTGGCGCCGAAATTGGTGGAAGCGAAGGCGGCGGCCGCAAGGGCGGCTGCTGCGAAGGCGGCTGCCGACAAGGCGACCGCCGATCAGCGAGCCGCAACCCTAACCACCATTCGCGCACAGGTGGACAAGTTGAGGTCCGCCCAGCTTGTCGCCAGGCCTCCGGAAAAATGAGTCAGCTGCAGCGCGGCCGGAAGGAACATCAAGGATCGGTCTTTCGCGTCTCGAAGCGCCGTGGCTTGCCTTTGCCGCCGACGGTCACGGTGTAGCTCTTGGCATCTGGTGCGATGGATAGTTTGATAGGTTCTCCCTGACACTCCTCTGCGGAGTTGGCGATGAACTCCGGGTCGGTGTTTTCTTGCGCTCCCACGTTGACGTTACGGTGCATTTGGTAAATGGCCTGGATGTCCGGCAGCCTGCGCAAAGTACCGATCACACTGGGGTGTCCTCCCTTCCGCGGGCCATTGTTCACCACGGCCACGCGCGGCCGAACGGTCTTGATGACGACCGAGTTGTTGCTGATCTCCAGTCCGTGATGCGTTGACTGGTAGACGTCTACGGGTCCAATCTTGTCAGAGGGGTGGACGAGTTTGTATTCGATATTCCAGGTCAAATCGCCCAGGTCCAGGAAGCGGAAGCCGCCAAAGGTCAGGAGGAACCCTAGGCTGCGAGCGTTATCGCTCTTATCCTCCGGCTGCGGTTGGTGCTCGCGGGCAATCAGGTTTGCCGGCGCGTCCGGCTTGTCGGGAATTACTTCACCCGAGCCGCAGAGGCAGAGCAGTCCAATGGCCGGACTACCTTCCTTCTGTTTGAGGGCAATCTGGTCGCCGGGTTTGAGCGCCTTGGACTTCCCCTGTGAAGCGTTTTTGTACGCCTGGATGAGGAGAGGGAAGTTTTGCGGGTCCTCAGCCAACGTGGCAGGGATGCCATGGTCGTAATAATGGTGGATGGGCAGCAAGTTTGCCAGCCGGTCAACTCCGCCGTAGTGATCGGTGTGCCAGTGTGTAATGATCAAATGGTCGATGGCCTTCAGGCCGGCATCGCGGGCAACCCGAAAGATCCGCTCAGCGTCCCGCGAGCCAGGGTTGCCGCAGTCGATGAGTACCGATTCGCCGAGCGGCGTGATGAGCAAGGTTGCCGCACCCCCCTCCGTATCCACGAAATAGATATCGAAACTCTTATCCGGTCCCGCAGCTTGCCCGATGGGCGCAAGCACTCCCAGCAGCGTCACAATGCCAATCAAGCCGAGGAAACGCATGGAAACACCCCGAAGAAGGAACCATGAACAATGGCATCCATGATCTGCAAGCAGAGATCCGCTTGCAATGAAAAAACCGCGAGAGCGTGCTCGAGCTCGATTCACGTCAATTGAACCACTGGATGATCCCGGTGAGTGATCTTCTTCGTTTTCAAGTCGCGGGCGGTGATGAGCAGCCGTTTGTTCCCGTCGATGCCAAACTCGACTTCGAATCGGGCCTCGGCATGTCGGCCCGGCGGCTCGGCATGGAGGAACGTTGGGCTTTGTTCATTAATCCAAAAGAATCGGCGGCGTTCTTCTTCGTCCGCAGTCACGGGAGTGACGCGGGCTGAGCCGGAAGGGTCGAAGACCAGTTCCACAGTCTGTCGTCCGCCGGGTCGCCGTGGCAGGCCCATTTCGAAGATGGCGATGCCCAGCTGCGTCTGCCCGTCATGCGACGCTTTGACTGTCACGCGAGCAACAGGCTCCCTTGTGGGATAGGGAGTTCCACGGGTGACAAGCGGGCGATATTCGTAATTGCCCGATTGAGGATTGACAAAGCGGATCGCATAGTCGTGCTGGATATGGTCCTGGAAATCGACACCGGCGACAAACGCTGCAGCCCCGCGCGCCACGGCGTCAAGCGGCCGATGAAGAAGCACCCGCTCTTTGCCGAAGATGCGTTGCACGGTCTGGTGGACGCAGGGGATCAGGCTGGTGCCGCCTACAAGCAAGGCCGCTTTGACGTTATCCTCGTCATAGCCGCGTTCCCGAGCGGCATTGAGTGCCCGCCGGATGGTTTGATCCATCTGCGTGAACGCTTCGTGCTGATCAAGCAGTTCCTCGAAACGGCGCCGTGTCAGGGCCGCCGTCAAGACCGTCCCCGTGCCGGGATTTCCGACTGTAAGATCGGCATGTTCCTGGAACGACAATCGTTCCTTCGCTCGCTCGCATTCAACCAGGAGCCCGCGGCTGAGGCGGCGCACGTCCTCGTCGGAGTCGCTGCGGCCGTTTTGTCTTAGCACCTCCTGAAAGAGCCACTGGTCCATGGTCGCACCGCCGAGGTCCGCACCAGCTTTGCCGAGCACTCGGCACCGGCGTCCAAGCGCTTGGCCGGCGTCTTCCTCGAGCAGGACGACCGCGACGTCGAGCGTGCCGCCGCCGAAGTCGAAGATGAGATAGGCGTCTCCGGGTTGGATGAATGCACCATAGCCCAAGGCGGCGGCGCAAGGCTCATCGAGCAGACGGAACCGCGGCAAACCAGCTGCCTCAGCTACAGTGATCAGCCAGTTTTCATAGTCTTCGAATGCTTCGACAGGGACGGTCAGCGCCACCTCTTCATCCCTTAAGTTCAGCTCCGCGGCGGCAAAGGTAAGCACGGCATTGAGAAAATCGCGGCCGGCATCGAAGTGGGAGATTTCACGCCCGTCGAAACGCACCTTCACTGGGCTGCGGCGCGCGATGTAGCGCTTCATCCAGCGAAAGGTGCGTTGTGATTCGTAAAGGCCCTGATTCAGTACTTGCTTTCCCAGCCAGCGGCGCTGGTCGGCGGCGTAGTGGATGAGCGATGGCACCACCGAGATCTGTTCCGAAAGCTGGTCATTCTGGCGGTAATGGAATTGCCGGCCGTAGTCGGGAATGTGGAGCGGAACTCCTTCGTGGAGGTTCTCGTCCCAGACCGCGACGACAGTGTTCGACGTGCCAAAATCGATTCCCAGTCGGCCGGGCATGTGCTACTCCTGCGCCGTCTTGTTCTCTGGAAAAGATGCCGACTGTGCTCGGCCCGATTCGAGCCAATCGCGAAGGCTGTCAATGGTTTCCCGTTGCGAGACGGACAACGGCACCTGTCGCTTCAGGGCACTCGCAATGTCCTCGGTCGTAAACTCGCGTGCAGAATTGAAGCCGACGTACATGGCATCAATGATGGCCTGCTCGATCTCTGCACCGACGAAGCCCTCGGACTCCCGCGCGAGCCTTGCGACATCGTAGTCATGGACTAACCGTCTGCGTTTCCGCAAATGCACGCTGAAGATTTCCAGGCGTTCCACCTCGCTTGGCAGATCGAGGAAGAAGATCTCGTCGAACCGCCCCTTGCGCAGGAGTTCGGGCGGCAGCGTAGAAATGTCGTTGGCTGTGGCAACTACGAACACGGCGGACTTCTTTTCCTGCATCCAAGTGAGAATGGTCCCGAACACGCGCGTGCTCGTACCCGCGTCCTGTCCGCCGTGCGCCAGGGCTTTTTCCATCTCATCCAACCAGACGACACAAGGCGCGACCATTCCTGCGACCTGCAAGGCACGGCGTGCGCGCTCCTCTGATTCCCCGATAAGACTGCCGAACAGCGAGCCAACGTCCAGCCGCAATAACGGCAGCCCCCACAAACCGCCAATCATTTTCGCAGTCAGGCTCTTGCCCGTGCCCGGAATGCCGATCAGTGCAATTCCCTTGGGTGCCGGCAATCCGTAATTGCGCGCCTCCTGTGTGAACGCTCGCTCGCGCAGGCGCAGCCAATCCTTCAACACTCCTAAACCGCCGACATCTTCGGGTGTCTCCGTCGCTTCGTAGAATTCCAGCGCTTCGCTGGTGCGAATGATTTGTTTCTTTTCTTCGGTGACCAGGCTAATGTCTCGATCGTCCAGAAGGCCATCTGTCACCACCGCCCGCGCGAACACCCGCTGCGCCTGCGCGGCTGTCAGCCCCAAGGCCGCTTGCACCAGCTTTTCCCTCCCTAGCTTGGTCAAGTTAACCTTCACGCCAGGCGAACGGGCGATCTGATTCAGGACCGCTTCCAGCTCTGCGGTTGTCGGGGGCGGGAAATCAACGATCACGGCCTCGTCCTTGAATTCCTCTGGGATCCTGCGCTGCGGGCAGGTGATCAGGATCGATTTCTTCGTGAATTTGAGCCGTTGGGCGACGCCGCGCAGCTTGCGCTTGATCTGTACATTGCCCCAGCATTCGTGAAAATCCTTGAGCACGAACAACGCCTCGATCGGAGATTTGTCGATCTGTTCGAGGGCGGCTAGCGCGTCTTTTCCGGCCAGCATCGACTCGGTCCAGCCGCAGAGATCTTGAAACTGATCGGCCTGATCCCAGGTCAGGCAGGGTCGTTTCGTTTTTTCGCACACCGCCTTGATGGACCGCAGCGCACGTTCTTCCTCCGGAGTGACGAGCACGATCAGGGAGAAACGGGCACGCAGGAACACATCCAACTGCTGCTCAAACGACATGGTTCGTCAACTTTCGATCTCGATATCGAACTCACCAACCTCGATGACACGGGGCGCCGCATCGTCAACAAAGATGTCTCCTCGTCGTCGCCAGCGCATCAGGGCTGCGATGAACATGAGCGCTCGCTGTTCCGCATCCGAAATGGTATCACTGCGCAGCTGCGATTGCACCCACTCCAGGTCTTTCAAAGTAGCCTCGCTGACAGGCAGCCGGCTCAATCGCTCTAACTCGGCGCCCCAGAGCCGGATGACCCCATCGTCTCCCCCGCTCGCGAGCAGATAGTTGTCCGGGCTGACCGCCAGGAAGGTGACGGTGCGCGTGTGTCCGCTGAGGTGGCGGGGAGGCTGGCCAAGCCGGCCGCGCAAGCTCCATACGCGGACGATATGGTCGGGTCCCCAGCCGCCTCGACTGCTTGCTGCCAGTAGGCGCCCATTGCAACTCATAACCAAACAAGGGTCTTCCTGGACATGGCTTTCCAACGTCTTCACAAGCTTGCCGCTGGGCAGTCGCCAAAGCTGCACGGCATATTCGCCGCCAGCGCTGGCCATCAGGGTACTTTGCGGATTGATGGCGATTGCATGGACGCTGCCAGTATGGATCTTGAGTGTCTTCCGTGCTCGCCCGGCGGGCAAACTCCAAAGCTGAATGGTGCTGTCCGTGCCCGCGCTCGCCAGAGTTCGCCCGTCGGGGCTGATCGCTACACAGAGAACACCGTCTCCATTCTCATCGCGGTGCCCGTCCAGCGTTTTCAAGGCTTTCCCACTCTGCAGGCTCCACAGCCGCACGGTGCAGTCTTTACTTCCACTTGCCAGCACGTTGCTCTCCGGGTCCATGGCTAGACAGGAAACCGCGCCGGTATGACCTTCCAGGGTGTTCAACAGTTTTCCATCGGGGAGCCGCCAAATCCGTATGTCACGATCGTTACTACCGGTCGCCAGAAGCCGGCCATCCACGCTCATTGCAAATGCGAGGATGGCTTCCGAATGGGCCTCAATTACTGCAGTCGGCCGCCCGCTGGGAAGCCGCCACAGGCACAGCCGGCCATCTCTTCCGGTGCTGACCAGCATTCGGCCGTTCGGCGTAGGTGTCAAGCCGTTGACCCAGTCGACGTGGCCTTCGAGCGTCTTAAGCAGATGACCGTCCGCGAGTCGCCAGAGTCGGATAGTATGGTCGGCGCCGCCGCTTGCCAGGATCTTTCCGGAAGCAGTAAACGCCATGCAGCGGATCTGATGAGGATGTCCTTCAAGCGTGAGCCGATGGTGGAAATAGGGGCTGAAATCCCTGTCTTCCCATTGCTTGGCCAAGCGAATCAACTCTTCGAAGGCCCCTTGCTCGTCTTCCCGGACCAAGTCGCGCGCCTTCTTCAATCCTGCTAGAATCTGGGCACTCCAACGGGGCGGCGCTTCCTGGGCCAACCGCCAGAGGTCCTTGGTCCGCTGGCCGTTGGCAAGGACAGCGAGGGCTGCTTTCCACTCTGCCTCCGTCATCAAAGCCAGACGTTTGCCTTGCTTGCCACCAGCCACCAGGTCGACCCACTCAAGTCGTCCGGCCTGCCGGGCCCTGGCCGCAATGCGATTCCTGAGGCTCCTGTCTGCCGTCTCGTACACAATGCGCAGCAACTGATGATCGAAGTCGAGCTGTTCATAGGCATTCCATTGATCGGTGAGGAAATAGAAGAGCGCCCGGTACGACTCGTCATGCGGTTCGTACCGGGATGCGAGAACAATTTCGCGCGCAGCAGCATGGTCATGATGCAAGACCATCCGGCACAATGCTTCTCGCGCTGGCACATTGTTATCCTTGGCAAGTTGCTCCAGAGCATCCAGCGCAGCGTCGCGCAAAGGCTTCTCGGCACCGTCCACCGCCGCGTCTTCGAGAACGCGAACGGCCATTGCGGACCCATCCTCAACCAATGTTCTGAGCGCCTGGTCCTTGAGCCAGCCGCCGATGAGGGGCACCTGGCTGCGAAGTTGCTGCCGATATTTCTCGATTTGGCGTGCTTCCATGAACTCTGAGAATCGTGATCGGGGGATGAAAGGAGCACGACGTACAAGATCGCTCCGTTTCGTCCGGGCCAATGAAGTTACTCTATGGTACAGCAAATATGGCAGGAGGGGCTCAGAACGGCGGTTGGCGAGAAGGCAGATTAGCGGGACCGCACCTTTGGACTGCGGCGCTTTGCCGCCGCTTTTGTTTTGCTGCGGCAAGGAAAAACAAAAGCGGCGGCAAAGCGCCGCAGTCCATGTTTTCCGAACAAAAGTAAAATCGGTTTACCCGAAAACTAAGCTGTGACAAAGCACTAGCCGTCATCACCCAGGCGGGATGGAGAAGGCAATGAACTCTGACAGTATTCGGGTCTAGTCTGCCGAAAAATCGCGAGCAAGAGCAATGCCGATAGCGCGCAGGTACATCCCAGCCAGCGGATTACAAGTGATTCATTCCAGTGATCGGCCGAACGTCCTGCGAGCCATGTTCCTAACGGCAGCGCGCCGCTAAGCGCCATGGCCCATATTCCCATAACCCGGCCTCGATTGTGATCGCTGGTGCCGAGCTGGATCACGCTTTGTACTGTAGCCAGAAAAAGAATCAATCCAAAGCCAATTATCCCGCACGCGGCCACCGCTAAAGGAAGCAGATGTGCAAAGGAAAGTACCACCAGACCTGAACTGATGAGGAGTACTCCAAGCCAAATCATGGTAGCGCGGCGCTCGATCGAGCCGATTGTGGCAAGAGTCACCGCGGCAGCCAACGCACCGATTCCTGTTGCACTCAGCATCAAGCTGTACCCCTGCTCCTGGGAATGCAATTGATGATGGGCCAAGGCTGGCAATAAAGCCACGAATGGCCAGCCGAAAAGAGTGGTCGTTGTCGCCAGCAAGAACAGGAACATCAACTCCCTGTGATTGGCCAGGTACGCAAAGCCATGTAGAAGCGATGAGATTCCACTGTGCTTCTCATTGGATCGCGTCGAGCCGGAGACATCGATGAGGGCCAGTGCCCAGAGCACGGCGAGATAGCTCAAGCCATTGGCCAGGAAACAAGTCCATGGCTCATAAAATCTGAGCAGAATTCCTGCGACTGCAGGTCCCAGGGCCCGCGCGACATTAAAGAGCAAGGAATTGAGAGCGACTGCGTTCATCAAATCCTCACGCCCCGCGAGGTCCATTACGAATGCCAGCCGTGCAGGCAGGTCTACCGCCTGGACTAATCCACCCAGAGCACTGATCACCAGCAACTGCCACGGAGTAATCTCCTGACTGTAGGCCAGGCCCGCCAGAACGATCGCCAGCACCAAGAAGGCGGCTTGTGTCCAAAAGATGAGCGTCCGTTTGGGCAATCTGTCAGCCAGCGCGCCGCCCCAGACGCCGAAAAAGAAGGTAGGAACTATCGAGGCAGTTACGAGCAAGGCGGGCCACTCACTAAGTCCGGTAAGTTTGAACGCCAACCAGCTTACGGCCGTTGACTGCATCCAGGTGCCCATCAAGGAGATGAGCTGGCCAAAGAAGTAGAGCCGATAATTTCGATGGCGAAGCGAACTAAACGTGACGGCTAAGCCGCTCCCGGCCCGGAAAGGTGCACGGTCGCGTCCAGAATCGCTTCCGTCGAGGAGTGAGTTCTGTTCCGAAGCAAAACGTGATGAAGGGGGTTCCAAGGTTCCGTTCTCGGGCATGTGGTTAGGCTACCTTTCTCGCCGCTCTGGTCAAGACCAGCTTCGCTCGTGGAACACTGCGGGCTGGCAAATTTGCATCGCGTTCGGGCCATTGGAATGATAAATTCAATCCAGCAATGACAGCGTGCATCTTCTGCTGAGGTATGGTGCCATGTCTGATCCTTTTGGAGCCCGGAGCAATGCCTCCGACCGCGACCTTTTATTCGGCGTAGTAGCGCTTCAGGCGGATTTCATCAACGCTGACCAGTTTCATAAAGCCCATACGCTTTGGATGAGATGCAAGGAGCCACCGCTCGAAGGAGTATTGCAGGCGAATGGATGGCTGTCCGCCAGCGCTTCCACTCAGGTCGCTCGGCTCGTCGATCGCAAGCTCAAGAAACATGGCGGCGATATCAGGGCAGCGTTGGACGAGGCCACGGGAATGACGCTGCGCCTGACTTTGACTCAGTCCGAGCCCGCTGTAATGTCCAGCGGCGGCGAGGGGAATAAGGCTTGGTGGTCTCTCCGACGCGTGGGAGGCACCTTATCGAGTTGGCGCCGGCGCCTTTATCTGACGAGCATCGTCAACGTGGCGGCGATGGTCGTTCTGATCATCACCGTTGGTACGACTGCGGGCATGCTTCTTTTCCCGTCGGCGAATGTCGCCACGAACGTGCCCAGAAACCAATTCGCCAGTGATTTCGGGACCATGGCGGACCAGCAAATTGAAGAGTTGCGGCGGGCAAGAGTACGGGAGCGGGAGAGAAACTACACTTCTCACATCGGCGCCACGGCAAAGGCCTGGGAGGATAAGGATCTGGACCGGATGCGCGGCTTTCTGGCTATGCAACTGCCCAAGATTGCCGGGGATCAGGACTTTCGCGGATTCGAATGGTACTACCTCCGGCATCTAAATCAAGTGGCAAGGCTGGACCTTGTTGGGCACCGTAGCATGGTCAACTCCCTTGCGTTCAGCCCCGATGGCAGGCACCTTGCTTCAGGAAGCATCGATTGCACCGTGAGAATCTGGGATGCCATCATAGGGCAAGAGCTATTCAACTTGGAGGCGCGCGCACATCCTACGGCGCAAGGTTCCTCGATGGCCGTACTTCCGACCGCTAGCCAAGTGGACGGCATAGCCTACAGCCCCAACGGCTCAAACCTCGCGGTGGCCTACGGAGACGGCACGCTGAGGATCTGGGATGTGGCCACAGGCCTGGAGGTGCGTTCCATCAAAGCACATGACGCGGCTGCTACCAGCGTAGCTTATAGTCCCGATGGCGCGCACTTGGCCTCGGCGAGCTTCGATCATACGGTCAAAATCTGGGATGCAAATAGCGGTGCGAAAGTCCATGAGTTGCGGAAACATCAAGATCAGGTTTTCAGTGTCGCGTACGGCGCTGACGGCACAAGGCTGGCATCCGCCGGTAAGGATAAAGCCGTCTACGTCTGGGACGTGAAGACCGGGGACGTTGTTCATTCGTTCAATGACAATGAAGACGAGATCGTTTACGTGGCCTTCAACCGCGATGGCAGCCTTCTCGCGTCGAGCACCGACAATGGCTCCATTTGGGTGTGGGACCTTAATACAGAGAAGAAATCCGATCCCATCGCCGGAAGAGCCAAGACGGTGAATAGTGTAGCTTTCAGCCCAGACAATCGACGCTTGGCGTCGGTGGGGCCCGAAGGCGATGTAAAGCTTTGGGACCTTGCGAGTGGCAAAGAGGTGTACTCTTTCAAGGGCGTCACCTTCAGTTGTGTGGCGTTCAGCTCTGATGGCCTCCGCCTTGCGGCTGGTTCGATGACCGGAGAAATTGTAATCTGGGAAGCGGTTGACCCGCCCGCGGAACTCGCTCAGGCGCGCTATGCTCGCGAGCTGGTCGAGTCCATGTTTTCAGAGAATCGCGTCAGGGAGGACGTAATAGAGCTAATCCAGCGCGACCAGGCTTTGAGCGAGCCGGTCCGCCGCGAAGCCCTGGCCCGGGCAGAGCGGCACCGCGAGAGTGCAAGGACCCTCAATAACCGCAGTTGGTACGTCGTACGCAGTTCAGGGCGCACGCCTACTGCTTATCAAGCGGCCCTTCGACAAGCTGGCGAGGCAAGCCGTCAACGTCCGGAGGACGGGGCAATTCTAAATACCCTCGGCGTGGCACAATACCGTGTTGGTCAATACGCAGAAGCAGTCACGACGCTGACTAAGTCGGACAAAATGAACTTGGCACGCCTGCCAAATAGATCTTTACCGCAGGATATAGCATTTCTTGCCATGGCGCAGCGCCGCCTTGGACACGAGGACGAGGCCGTTCGCCTTAAGCAACAACTCGAACACCTGATGCGCCTGCCACGAATCTACCCTTTCGAAGGAGAGCCAGGCGAGGCAGAAGCGATCACGCAGGAGGCCCTGGACTTACTGAAAGGAGTGGCGGGACCGTAGGGGCGGCGCGTGTCACCTCGCGCGCCAAGAGGTGGTTGACGACGCAAACTCAGCTCAGAAAGGAGAAGCGGCCCGATAGCTATTTCCGATCGCCTGGCTTGGGATTCGAAGCAGAATACTCCGCCTCCCAGATGTTCACGCTGCCATCCCAATTGTTGGAAGCGATGCGCCTGCCGTCTGCGCTGAAGACCACGTGCCCGGTGAAGGCGTAATCTCCCTGACGAGCTGGGGCAAAGCCATTCAACGTGAAGCTTTCCTGTCCCGTCGCCGTGTCCCAAAACCGAACGTCTCCGAAGTAGCCCGTTGCCACAAGCCGACGGCCGTTGGGGCTAAACGCCACCGAAGTCAAGGCGTACAGCCCTGGAATGGTGAACAGCTCTTGGCCGGTGGCCAGGTCCCAGACATGTAGTTTCTCCCCCTCAAAATCGGCTGCTGCAAGCTTGCTTCCATCGCGGCTGAAAACGACGCTCAGCACCACATTGCTGCCAGGCAAGGCGAGCAGTTCCCGTCCAGACAGAACGTCCAGAACGCGCACGGTACCGTCTTCCGAGCCACCTGCTGCCAGCATGTGGCCGTCCGCACTGAATGCTAGGGCGCTGACGCGCTGCTGAATGTGCGGCACGCGCCACCGAACGCTCCGGTCCGCCACATCCCAAAGAGTCAACGTGCTAAAGTGCTGGTCGTCCACTGTCTCGCGAGATGCCCCCGCCAGCCATTTGCCATTGGCGCTCAGTGCGACTGCTCGGGCCGGGCTCAGCGATCCCTGAAAGATAGCCATCTCCTTGCCCATTGCCGTGTCCCAAAGTTTCAAAAGGCAAGGATCCTTCTTGCTCGGAGCAGCCAGGAGCCGGCCATCGGCGCTGAAAGAGACATCGCCTCTTGGGCAGTAGAATTTTTCGGTGATATCGATTTGGTGTTTGCGGAGCAAGTCGCCGGTGGATGCTTCCCAAACCTCCAGATCTTGGTCGAGGACGGTCAGAAGATGTCGTCCGTCCGCGCTGAATCCGAGGCTCTTGAGGTGCTCCCCACGCGCTTGTTGCACGATCACGCTAAGGCCTCGTGGGTCTTTGGTCCGATCCCACACTCGCACGGTACCGTCAATTCCGGCCGACGCAAGGCGCCGGCCATTCGGATGGAAGGCAACGCAGTTGACCGTCTGCGCGTGGCCGCGAAAGTTCCGTTTTTCTTTGCCGGTCTCGAGGTCCCAAATTCTTACCGTCTGATCGGCGCCGGCGGTCGCCAGCCACTTACCATCGGGACTGAAGGCTGCCGAAGTAATCTGGCCGTTATGGCCCACGATGTGGTGGAGCATGCGCCCTGTCGCCGCGTCATGAACAAACAAATGCTCAGATTTCACAGACAGCAGGAACGCGCCATCGCCGCTGAATTGCAGCTCGCCTCCGTTGACCTCTGTCGCCACTGGCGTTGCATGCTGGCGTGCTACATCCCATGTTCGAACGATGGGCCACCCGGTGGCCAGGGCTTTGCTTTTCGGGTTGTACGCCAAGTCCCCTCGTCCTCCTGCAAGCGTACAAATCTGTTGATGTCGGGAGACGCTCCAGATCTTCGTATCCTGGATTTGTCCTCCACCTATGGCGAACTGTTCTTCGTCGGGGCTGAATGCCACGCTCTCTCCGGCAAAACTTTCCAACTCTTTTGCCGTCGTCGCATCCCAGAGCTTCACCGTCTTGTCCCGGCCCACAGTTGCCAAGTACTTCCCACTGGGACTGTAGAACACACGAAGGACCACATCTCCATGCCCTTTTCCCGTAAGGAGGAGTTTCCCGCTCGTTACATCCCATACTTTGAAGGTTGCATCATGGCTTGCTGAAGCCACTCGAAGTCCGTCCGGACTGAATGCGACATCATTAACCAGGTGCTCGTGCCCGCGCAGTGTATGAAGCTTCGAGCCGGACGCCGCATCCCAGAGGATGACCTCGCCAGGCTCAATCTTCTGGCCGGGATTGCTGAAGTAGGGATTGCCGCCGCCGGCCGATGCCAGATAGCGGCCGTCCGGACTGAAAGTCACGCGAAAGACGTGGCCCGTATGCCCCTCAAGGACGAAAAGCTCCTGGTGGCATAATCCCTCGAGGTAGCGCCATTCCCAATCGCGTTGGTCTCTTCCACCTTCTGGGGGAATGCAGAGTGTCAGGAGTCGTTTGGCCGCCGCCACATCATTGGCTTCGAGGAATCGACCGGCCAAGGCGATGCGACTGTAATAAAGGTTCGTTTCTGCGAGTTCCCGCTGTTCGACGGCTATCTTCTGCGAAGCGTCGGCTTCCTCGCGTTTCTTTTGTTCTTCCCGTCGAGCGGCCTCCGCTTTCCAGTAGTTCCAAGTTATCCCTAGGAAGCCTGTGCATGAGACAGTAACGAGAGCCGCAAGAAGGCACGCCACCAGCGGCTTGCGCTTGCACCAACGCCAGGCTCGTTCCAGTTCGCTAGCCGGACGGGCATGGATGGGCTCGCCGTTGAGGAAACGGCTCAAATCATTCGCCAAGGCCTGGGCCGTGGCGTATCGTTGTCCCGGCTCCTTACGCAGGCATTTCAAGCAAATCGTTTCCAAATCGCGGGGGGTGGACGGGCGCAGTCGGACCGGGGAGACCGGTTCCTCCGTGCGAATTCTCTCCAGGGTAAGCCATTTGGTGTCCCCTTCGAACGGCCTTCTGCCGGTGAACATCTCGTACAGGATGACCCCGAGCGTGTAGACGTCGGTGGCAGGGCTGATCGCTTCACCGGCGATCTGTTCGGGCGCCATGTATTCGGGCGTGCCCATGGCATTGCCGGGCATCGTATGAGCCACCGAGTGATCGTTGATGAGCTTGGCCAGTCCGAAATCGGTAATCTTGGGCTGCCCGCTGCGATTAAGAAGCACATTGGCAGGCTTGAGATCGCGATGAATGATGCCGTTCTGGTGCGCGTAATGGATGGCACGAGCCAGCGTCTCCACCATCGCGGCCGCCACCCGAGGTGCCTGAGGCTTGTCGGCCATCCAGCGCGAGAGAGTGCAGCCGTCTACGTACTCCATCGAGAAGTAAGGCTGCTGCTCGTAGGTTCCGCTATCAAAAATCTGAACGATGTTGGGATGCTGGAGCCTGGCGACCGCAAGGGCTTCGCTTTGGAATCGAAGAATCGTTTCGGGGTCGGCGAATCCTCCCGATAGAATCATCTTGAGCGCAACCACCCGCTGAAGAGCCGTTTGCCGGGCCTTGTAGACAACCCCCATCCCGCCGCGGCCCAACTCTCCGAGCAATTCATAGCCCGGAACATCGGCCTGCCTCGCGGATGTCCCAGCGCCGGCTAATCCGGAGGGGGTCGGAGCTTCCTCGCGGGCGTGTTGTCGCCCAATGCGATTGAGTTGCGTTTCTGTGTTACCGGTAGGCCGTGAACTTGCGCCTTGAGGTGTGCTCTCGGGGGGTCCATTGCCAGTAACGCAAGGAACGTTTGGTGCCGGAGTTTCCATTAACGACTCAGGGTATAGATTTCTGACGGCGGCAGAACGGGATGCCGTGCGCAGCCACCCATTTGTCATCGGAACTCTACATTCCGCTTTATCGAAAAGCCACTCGGCGCAGCAGGCGGGAGCATTCATAAGCAAGAACTTTCAAGTAAATCTATATGCGGGCGAGAACTGATTTTAGCCGGGGCCGAAAAGCGTCCGGCGCACCGCGACAGGTTTTGGTCTGGCCTTACCGAGGCGCGCGGCGCAGCGCTGAGCACTTTGGGGAAAATATCTTCCAGTTTGTCTCTGGCGCCCGAAGTGCGCCAAAAGCACGCCGAAAGTACGCCGCTTGGAGCCCAAATACTTGTGGTCCACATCCCGGTCCACCACGACTGCAAGCATATTAGCCCGACGCGTGAGCGAGGCATCCTCCTGGCCATCCCAAGTCATTGCCTTCGCTACCGCTTCGAATCCGCACATCAAACCACCGTAACTATCAAGAAGACGCTGCAACAGCTCCGCGCTTGCCTGACGGAGGCCGCGGAGAGCCAGGGGATCGCGCAGATCCTGACTCCCGGCGTCCCGAGGCAACAATTGTAGATCCAGCAAGGCGCAAGAGGAACCGCAGTCGAGGAGATTTGTGCGACTATTCTTGGCCCATTGGCAGGATAAACGCCGACGATGGAAATGGCCTCTCGAAAAAGGGGGACGCGGACCGCGCCTGCTTTGTTCTTCCCAACCGCGGTGGCCGAAGATCCGCCAATTCCGCCACGTAGCGTTCATGCGGCGCCTCTCTGCTTGGCACAAAGCCAGCGCTGTGGTAGGGTCAAGGCAATGGAGCACTCTGAAGTGATTCTTTCTCTAGATCAGTCCGCCGCCGAACTGGCGGGGCGCATCGCCGGAGACCTGGAGCGCACCGGCCAGCCGATCGGCAGGGCTGACCCGATGATAGCCGCCATCGCACTGCAACACAGCTTGGAACTGGTCACGGGCAACACCGCGCATTACCAGCGGATTCAACAGGTCGGCTATCAGCTGAGGGTGGTTAACTGGCGGTAGCACAGGGGACACGGAGGTTCCGAAGTAAGACGTGCATTTCACTCAGCAAGTATTCACCATTCTGCTCTAACATGCAAAACAACTGGGCCGAAAGGCAGCCGCGATAGTACCGCCACTTGTCGCTCATGGAGGCAATAGGAGCCGCCGTGCATAGATGAACCCCACAAAGTAAGACATCACAAGCAACACCTCCCAATACAACCCGTTTTATGCGGTCACTTTGAACAGGTACCCCAGACCCTCACAACTACTTCACGGATGCTCCCATTCGAGATGTACAGATGGAGGCGATTCTCAAAATGCCCTGGCTTGATGACTTCCACACTTGTTGGAAGCAACGCTCTGCCGCCGGCTGGGATGTCGAAGGGGATCGGTCGCTTCGTACCGAAGCGGCAATTCGACCCTCAGCACAACTCGAAACCGACAATTCGCACCGACTTATATGAGTGGTTATGAAGAGCGAATGTGATCTCCCGACTACCTTCGCTACCATTCATCATTATCTCGCGATCCGCCTCGTCAACGGTTATTAGTACTGTATCTTCCTGCGTCAAATAAGCAACGCTTCCGATCAGAAGTAGCACTATGGCTACCGCGAATTGTGCGGGAGCTAGAAACGTACATCTCATGGGCAAGTGCCTCAGCTAGATGGCACAGAGTGCCTCGCCGTTCTGCAAGTTCGACCATCGGACCCCTTAGGACGGACTGTTGCGACGCGCCCACCGACGGAACACCAGACCTAGAGCGATGAACGTGACTCCACCGATGGCGGCCCACAGGTACCAAGGCGTTCGTCCACGCAGCAATCCCGCCGGTTCTGGAAATCCAAAAGCCGTGAGCATGAAGTCGCTCTCCGGAACAGTTTCCGAAACCAACGAGAAGTCATCCTGGGTTTCCAACACGGCGCCCGAACTTGATTGCTCGCGCTCGACTCGCCTTTTGAGAACAGGGAAGTCCTCACCCCCATCGGAATAGTCATAGGATGCTGAAATATCCCTAATTGAGGGCGCCTTGTTCGGACCTCGCCACCATTCAACTCTAACGTCACAATCTCGCATGACCCAACAATGCTCTGGATCAAAAGAAGCTTTCCCTCCCTTAATCGTGCGAAATCGTTGCTCTGAAGCCCCCCAAGCGATCTCGAAATCGACCTGCACTAGGTCTCTGCGTCCTTTCTCAGTTAGGAACACATGTTTAAGCTGAATCGGGGCGCTTGACAGCAAGCTGGGCCAGTCTTCTTCGGCTCCGTACATTGCGATCGGGCAAGCAATCCAGCTATGAACTGACGCTTGCTCAGAAATGTCCGGCGCATTTGTCCGGCGTTCGGGCGTTAAATCCTCACTAATGAGGGCAACGGCCCAGGGGTCATACGTCGTCGCCCTACGCAGTTGAAATCGATACTTGGGATTGATAGCGGATAGACGCCCATGAGTATCTGCCTTGCCATCTTGCAAAATGGTCTGGTCAAGAAGAATTGCGCATCCTGGCGCCTGCTTGATCTCTATCGCATTCTCGTATATAACCCGCCCAGAACTTCCTAGGTTCACGGCTCTTGTCCGGATTTGGCCTTTCAACTGAGTAGCTTTCGCATAGTACTTTGCCCACCCCTTGGGGGCTTCACTCAAAAAGCGGTCCTTGCAATCTGCTACGCTGGTTGGTTGAGCCCAGACCGCCCCTGACCCAACAGCCTGCAGCATCACCAACAAAGGTATCGCGAAAAAACCTAGCAGGATGTGTGTTTTCATGAGAACATAGCCTACATTCGCGAGAATAGTATGTTACCGAACCCCGGCCTAAAATGTGGCTGTTGGAGAAAGCCGTTGTCAAGAGGCACTACATTCCTTTGAATACCTTAGAGCCTATCCGGATGACTGGTGACGCCATTATGACAGTCCCGTAAATTGTCCCATTTGCCCACTTCGAAAAAGGGCTAACCGGGCTGCCCTCGGACCGTGAGGGATGAAAAAGATCGCCACCCTACGACAGACCACGGCTATTCTCAATTATTGCGGAACAAGGCAGGTGCAGATGGCAGGCGTCGGATCAGTAAATTTAGTGCACTTGCATCCGTCGCAGCCGTCTTTATCTGTGTCGCAGTTAGGAGACGCACCGCAGTCGGATATAAGGTTACCGAGACAATTGAAACTAGGGTCGCAGCCCGTACCACACGTACCGCCATTGGCAAGGGCACGGCTTTCCGGGGCAAGGAGCAAACTTAAGAGTAGTAGCAACATTCCGAAACATCCAAAGAAACATGAAACAGTCGAGTTGACACGATACATGGGAATTACTCCTCACGAAAGAACTTACCTTCAAGACCATTGCTAAAGCATCTCAAGTGACTGTAACCAAGGCTCGTCTGGTCTTTTCACACAAATTTGTGCGGGTGCACTTAATCCGGAATCTCGACCACTTCGCCGCCTGCGCGGCTTGCGAGGGCTGGCAGCACAGTCGCGGCCGAGTAGCTGAGGAAGCGTACGGACCCGTCCGCGAACGAGAAGTTAGCTCCACCAGGGTGAAGACTCCAATAGTGGAACATATCACACTGATTGCTAACGCTGCCGGGGCCGAATGCGTAGGGGCCAGGGCCGCAATCGGCCATTGAAGACGAAAGTACGTTTTGCTCCTGCACTCCCAGCACCATATCAGCAGATCCTGTAAGGCGCTGCCCTGTCCCTGCGTACCACCAGCCAAATTGGAAGTCACTACTGGGGGGGCGCTCTCCCGCAAACAGCGTCTGACTTGCTCCGTCGGTAATGTCAGCTAGGCGAATACGTGAATCCCGGAACAAAACTCCGTCGCAAGTCATGAGGTCTTTACCCTCGACTCCTAAATAAGAAGTCAAGGCCACTAGCACTTTATCGCGGTGAGCATACTGTACGTCGAATACCCGCCCGTCGGAAGGACACTCGAAAATGCGCATGAGTGTGGCTAGGCCGACATGAGGCGGATTGTAAAGCGGATAAGGGGATTGTTCGTAAGCATTAAGCGTGAGCGTCCAGAGACTCTCCTGCTCGATATAGGGAAGCAATTGCGTTAGCCAACTCATCAGAAGGTCCGGATCCCTCCCATTGTGATAGCGCATCCCAATGGGAAGAGCCTGCATGTTGTCATGATACAAGTGGAGGGCAAGCCCGATTTGGTGCAGATTGTTGCAACATTGAGCACGATTAGCCGCTTCACGAACTTTCTGGACGGCTGGTATCAAGAGTCCGACAAGGATGGAAATGACCGCAATGGTCACGAGCAGTTCCACTAGAGTGAAGGCCCTTCGTAGGAGCATGGGTTGCTCCCTCCTTCCTTCCTGATCAGCGATCAGCGAATCGTTGAATCCGTGAGCCGGCCCGTTGCACGAGCGACCACCAAGCTTTGAACTTCGTCGTCTGTGAAGATGACGAAGCGCTCGCGAAACAGCCCTGGACCGCCGCGAAAAGTAATCTGCAGCCTTATGGGGCGAGATTCACCAGGCGGAAGCACCATCGGCAAATCTTTGATTGCAAGGCACCTGCAATTGGCGGTACCTCCGTAGCAGCGAACCGAATGATTCGAATGATTAACAAGCCGTACGCTGAACTCGTGCAGTTCTCCGGAAACGCCCGTACCTATTTCACTGTCCGCGGGTTCTACGGAAATCGTTTCGCCACGTAACCTTGAAAATGCAGACCAGGGGTCATCAAAGAAGAAGGCGCCCGCGCCGCCAATCAGAACGAGAGTAACTACGGTCGTGGCGAATGTAAGGAGCGCGCGGCGGTTCCATCGAACGGTCGTCGAGGTCGAATCGCTAGGCACGCGCCACATTGCCAGCAGCAAGACCGCTGTCAAATCGAGCCCAAAAGTCAGCCAAGGGCTCATCCTGATTCGTCCGAAGCAGCCGCAAGAGGATTCCCCTAAGAGGCCCAGGTATAGACTCGTGGCTGCCAGAGCGGCAAAAAAAAGAAGCGAGACCCATCTGGCCGCCTGTTGGCGAAGGCCCACGAGAAGCCATAGGCCAAGAAGAGCTTCCACTTCGAGAGCGCCTAGCTGAACTCGCATGGAAGACAGAATCGGAACTGGTTGAATTGTCTCGGTAACCAGACCGTGTACCTTGAGTGAGGCGGCCACAAGAAGGAAGAATCCCAGGAAGAACCTGACGGAGCCTCCTAAGGAGAAAGAAAAAAGCTCAGCGCGTCTTGTGGAGCTCATGAGTTGCTCCTAGAGCAACCCCGCACATCGCAGAATGGAATCTGTGGGCGCGGGCGGCTGTACTGCTTCTCGTTCAAGACCAACCCAACGTAACTTTGGTTTGCGGTTCAAGTCTTGACGGCCGGAATTGTAGCAAGTCAAAATGAGAGTTTGATGAGAGTGTGCAATTTGCCCAGAAGGCCGCCCATTGTATTCAAACGCTTCGGGAAACCTATGGCAGCATCCCCCCAGACCACGCGCATATCGTTTTTGTGCAAGTTCTTCTTGCTTATCCTAAAGCTATGTCATAAGGTCCTTTACGAAACAGCCTCTGCCGCTGCTTGAGGACCATGCTCCAGGACCTGATCGCCACGCTCTCCACTCCACTCGCATCGCTTCCCCAGGCAATCATGCCCACCCTTTTCGCCGCCGCCGGCGAGGATATAGCCCGCAGATATGTCGAGTTCTTCACTGCCGAGCACCGCAATCCCAATACCCGCGCCGCCTACGTCCAAGCCGTGCGCAAGTTCACCATCTGGACGGAAAGGCAAGAGCTACGCTTCTTTGACCCGTCGCCAGTGCATGTGGCTGCTTATATCGAACATCTGAGCCGTGAGCTGGCAGCACCAAGCGTCAAGCAGCACCTGGCTGCAATCCGCATGTTATTCGATTACCTGGTTCGAGGAGGCGCCTGCCGGCACAACCCCGTGACATCCGTGCGGGGGCCCAAGCACGTGGTCAAGGAGGGCAAGACTCCAGTGCCAACAACCGACGAGGCCCTCTTGGGACCTGGGAACAGAGCCTGCGACCCCGCGGCCGACCGCGAAAAGCCAGTCCGGCCGTGCCGGGCCTGCCCGGAGCCCCGAGGAACGAGGTACGCTGTCCCCTTTTGCGGCCGGCACTATCGCGTCGGTTTCAATCTATTGCGAGAACAAGACGAGCGTCTTCGAGTAGTCGAAGCTGCATCGTGAAGAGCTTGGCAAGGGCGTCGGCGCGAGTACGCTTGACGCCCTACTGCTGCGCACAAATTAGACAGTTACGGCGCCAGATCCGTAAGAGGCGAGCACCACTCTGCAGTTCCGCCAACGGAGTTGCTTATCGCGGGTCCGAACCTGGGCTTCCCCTCAAGTGAGAACTCCAGGCACTTCCTCAGTCTGAGCGGTTGCCGGGGATTTGGTGCCTCGCGCTCGTAGCAGCCCCGGCGCTGATGTCTGCCCATGATCGAATCCCTCATAAGCCCCGAAGTCATAAAACCAATAGCGCTTGGCCAGCCGATAGAACAAGTTTTTCTCCGGGACTTCGGCGCCGGGATTGAATTGTGACGTACGCACTTCCATCGCCTCCAGCTCCGCGAGTGCGCTTCCGCGGACAGTGGCATCTTTGGCGCCATGTTTCTCCACCAGTTTCTTGAGCAGGTCGGGGCGTTCGAGCACGATGCAGCCGCGGGTTGTGGACCGTGCCAGGTCGCGAAAGTCGCGAAGGAAATCGGACTGGAGGAACTTGTCGCGTAGCGGCCGGCTGTCGGCTTCGCTGGCGTGGATCGATTCTTTGGTGAACTGCACGATGGGGCAAGGCTCGATACCGCCCCAGGGGTTGATGTGGTGGCTGAGGCCCGTAGCCGCGGGGCAAAGGGCCTGGCCCTCGCCGTCGAAATAGGCGTCGATGATAATGATGGGCTTGCGGGCGCGCATCTCGACAACGAAGCGGCGGGCTTCCAACTGCTGTTGCGGCGTGAGACAAAGTTCCGGGTTAGCGTCGGGTCCCATCGGCCGATAGACGTGGAACCAGGTATACATAACGCCCATCTCAATCAAGCGGTCAAGCCAGCGTTCGCACAGCAGGTCGGAAAAGTTCGTTTGGCAGAGGCTCGTGCAGACGCCGGTGAAGACTTTGTTGTTGAGGCAATTCTGAATGCCTTCCATGGTCTTGCTGAGAACGCCGGCACGGCCGCGACGTTGGTCGCTGACGATCTCACTTCCCTCAACGCTGATGAGCGGCGTGACGTTACCGAGCCGGCGCATCCACCTGGCTTTCTCGTCGGTGATGAAATGGCCATTCGTGAAGATCTGGAAATAGCAATCCGGGTGCGCCTCAAGCATTTCCAGGAGATGCGGGTGCATGAACGGCTCGCCACCGACAATGCCGAAAAAGACGTTGCCCATCTCGCGGGCCTCGCGAATCAGCTTGTGCATTGCGTCGGGCTTGATCGTCTCTTGCTTCGCGGCCACGTCCACCCAGCAGCCCTGGCAGCGCAAGTTGCAGCTGTTGATGATCGAGACGTAGAGAAATGGTGGAAAGACTTCGCCCTTTTTGACTCGGCGCTTGTGTTTCTGGACCGAAAGCATCCCCTTCCAGCCCATGTTCCAAGCCAGCTTCCAGAGAAGACGTTTGTCGGTTTCGAACAGGACGCGTTTGGCCATCTTCAGGTACACGGCTGCTCCTTGTCCAATTCGGGCTGCAAGACAGTGGGCGGCGCTGCTTGTACGCGAGCTTCTTTCTCTGCCGCGGTCAGGATCTCATCAATTTGTCGGACGCAGGCGCTGAGGGACAGTGCGGCCATCTGGAAGTTCGTATGGTCGGAGAAGCGTTTGAATTGCTGCGCGAACCGGTCCGCCACGCGACGCAGCTTCGGCAGCTTGCCACGCGCCCGTCGCAAATAGTCCGCCGTGTCTTTTCGCTGGTAGCTCGGTTCAAGCGCCCGGATGTAATCGAAGATCATCCGCGGCACTTCCAACATTTCTTCGTATTCCTGAATTTCGTCTGCGTGCTTGAGAAAGGTGCGCACCATCCAGGCGTGGGCCATGATCGCGTTCAGTTCTTCCATCGCCTGCTCTGGATGCACCGTCGCGACTCCTGAAAGTCATGAGTTCTCTTCAGGCAGGATGCCCAGGCAGCCCAGGCCGTAGAACGTGTACTCGACGTCGGTCTGTTGGTCCCAGAGGCCGCCGCGGAAGCCGCCGTCGCATAACTCTAACATTCTTACATAACCGAGCGCCGCCGTCACGTCCACGCGAGCGAACGCCCCTAGCTGATGCAACGTCCAAAGTCCGGTGAAGGTGGACAGGAGATCCGCCAGCGGCGCCCGACCGTTGGCGCGAAATCCCCCCTCAGGTGAAGGCATCTCAACCAGAAACTGGACGACGCCGTCATGAATCTCCGGACTTAGAGCCGTGGCATCACCTTGCTCTGCATCGATCATCTGCAGCACGCCTACCGCTGCGGCTGTGGGATTGGTGCCTCCGCGGCGCATCGGGGTGATTTCGACAAAACCGCCATCTTCGCGCCTGCGCGAACGGATGAAGCGGACCACCTCCTGCGGCCGCGGCAGCGAACGTCCCAGGAGCTGATAGCAGAGGCCCACAAGAAACGTGTGATACGTGCTGCCCGAGGCGTTCCCCGCTGCCTTGGTGTAGCCGCCATCCGGAGTGCGAAACGTTTCCAGCAGCTGGGCGACACGCTCGTCCCAACCGGTCGGACTCTCGGCAAATATATCCGGTCCGCCGGCCGCCTGGACCAGTGCAGCCGCATAGAGCAAGGAGAAGAAATCGACCACGCTTGCGTCGGTCGTCAGCCGGCTGCGCAAATACGCAGCAGCTCGCTCAGTAACCTCGGTGGTCAGAGCATCGAGAACGGCCAGCCCGCGCAGGGCGAAGCCGGTGTAATACAAGTCGGAACCGCCCTCGCGGCCGGAAAAACCGCCGTCTTGGTTTTGCATCGAGCGAAGAAAGGCGACGTGGCGAGCTAGCCCCTTGCTCGGCAGTTGGCCTAGCCCCTGGATCAGTTGCGCAGCCAGCTGAATCAAGTAAGGGTCTGACAAGGCTTACTCAAACGCACAATTGAATCAGAGGGGCCTCGGGTTCGATCTTAGCCGCGGGCTGGCGGTGCAAGACTGAATCGACCAGATAATAGAGCAGCTCGCGCAGATCCTCCGGCTCCACCTCGTCGGCGACGGCCTCAGCGCGGGCGCGATATTTTTCGACCAGCTTTTCCGCCTTGCCGAACACGTGGGCTTGCTGGAAGAGCTTGCGGATGCGCTCGACAACGGGCTTGGTGCTAGCCTCCATGGGCGCCGATCTCTGCTCGCTGTGAATGAGAGAGATGAGCTCTTCGCGGGCGGCGGCTCCCGAGCCTTCGAGGGCTAGCGCCAGCAGCAACGTGGGGCGCGCGGCAAGGATGTCCTGTCCGGAAAGCAATTTATTATCGCCATCGCCTTCCCAATCGTTCAGGTCGTTGAGAATCTGGAACGCGACCCCCAGATGACGGCTGAACTCCACAATCGCCTTTTCATAGTTGTCGGCAGGTCCGGCAAGACGCAAGCCTGCATACAGTGCAGCTTCGAACGCGGGAGCAGTCTTCAACGCGTAAATCTTGAGAGCATCAAGGGCAGTCAGCGATTTTTGCGGTTGATCGCGCCAGAGAAGCTCCGCCCCCTGCCCCTCTGCCAGCTTGCGGTGCGCATCGGCCAGGCGATCGAGGATGTCGGCGGTACAATCGCCGCCCAGTTCCTTGCGTTCACGGCTGACCAGACGATAACCCAGGCCAATCAGGTAGTCGCCAACATTGATGGCGGTGCTCACGCCATGGCGACGGTGGAGGGTCTCGGTGCCGTAGCGGAAAGTGTCGTCGTCCTCGATATCGTCGTGAACCAGGGATGCCTTGTGGAAGACTTCCATAGCCAGGGCTGTTCGCTTGACTGCGTCTGCCAACTCAGCGCCATCGGGGCTACGCGTGCCTGGCGCTCCCTTGAGCGCATCATAAGCAGCCAGGGTGATGAAGGGCCGGAAACGCTTGCCGCCTCCTGCAAGCCAGTCGTAACTAATCTTTTCGTGCACTGCGAGCGGATCAGCCGCGGCATGACCATTGCCGTTTGTGGGCCGTTCGGCCCGCGGCCGGGGCGCCAGCCGGCTTAGTTCGGGCTCTTCGCAGAGCGCGTGGGCCGCCCGCAACAGATGGACGTAGGTTTTGGTTTTGGCAGCCGGGGGCTCGGTGCGGAGATCGATCAACTCGCCGACCCAATCGTCGTCGACCGACGTGCTGCGGCAATTACTCGACAGCAGCGGCACGGCCACGCACGGCACACCCGCCAGAAGCACCTTGTCCAGGGCCCTCTCTAATACGTTCAGGCAGGCAACGCCGACGATGGCATCGACATGCCCGCTCACAATGATTTTCAGGACGATGGGAGTCCCCTCGGAGACGAGCACTTTGTAACCCAGGTCCTCGGCTTTGACCTTGAAATCGGCAATGGAGCAGGCCCCGCATTTGCGGCAATCGAGGCCGAACTCGTCGTAATCGGCGGGACAGCCTTCGGCGTGTTTGAGACAGTGTGGCATCAACAGCAGCCGGCGTTTGAAGTCGATCGCCTGAACCTGTTCACGCCAAAATTCGTTGCTCAGGCAGACCATGGTGAAGCCAAGGAACTGCTCGCCCATCCCCAGGTGCAGCAATAGCTGTTCAGCCAGCTGCTGAAGGCCCATGCGCGTCAACGGCTTGGACCGGTCGAAATTCTTGCCGAAGCGGGCGGCTTCGGCGCGAACGCGGTCGCGCAGCTCGCGGGTCTCTGGAACGATCTTGAAATGAGCAGTGCTGGGGCGTTTATCCTTCTTCTCGGCCTTGGGTTCCACAACGGTTGCCACGATTGCTCCCTTAGCGTTGCTGATTGGCGCAAAAGGCCGCATCTTGGTGGGGAGAGAGTTTTCTCAGGGCACGCCCTAAGGCCGCCACCGTAAAAATCACAGGGTAAAGCTTCTCAAAATACCAAAGCTTTGCAAAGTAGAAACCGATGGGCGTCGGCTGATTTAACCGTCTCGCCTCCACTTGTTGGACGAGCCAGGCCAAGCCATTATTCGCAGCTGCGGCGGCTTCAGGGCCTGAATCCAGCAAGACATCCACCGCAAGGGCTGTCTCTTCGATGCTAGAAACAATTCCCGCATCGCCTCCCCAACCTCCGTCCGCGTTCTGAGCGGCGAGCAGCCAGGCCACGCCCCGGCGCGCAGGTTCTGCGTTCATCTTATCGAGGTCCCGGTAGGCGGCCAGAACACGCGCGGTGCCGTAAGCCGGGTTGTCGTCGTGGCGGGCGTGCTGGTTGCCGAACCAGAGCGGCAGCCAAGAACCATTGGAACGCTGCTGGCTGGCCAGGTAGGCAAGGCCTCGCGCTACTGCCTTCTTATACACGTGCTCAGTGCCATCGCGGCCATCGGCCGAGAATTTGAGGGCGCGCAGCCCGTGGGCAGTCAAATCGGTGCCGCTCCGGTCGAATGGCAACGTGCCCCAGCCGCGGCAGAAGGTTGGCACACCGCCGTCTCGATTCTGTAAGGAGAGCAGCCAATTGCAAGCGGACCTTTGCCCTTGCCAGGAGGCTTGACCGGGCGAGAGCCGAAACCCATCACTTTGCTCCAGATGACCCAATGCCAGGATCGCACCTGCCGTGTCATCGGCGTCGGGCACGCTCCCCGGCAACGGCGTCCAGCCGAAGCCGCCGGGCTGCGCCCCGGTGTACGGGTGTGGCTCCATGTACTGTTGCCCGGCTAGCCAGTCATATAACTCGGCGCGCAGTTTCAAGTTCTTCAATTCATCCGCTGCCGCCAGGGCATTGATCGACAGTGTCGTCACCCAGGTGGCAAGGTTGGAGTCGATGGCCCAACTGCCGTCAGGCCGGACGGAATTCAGCAAAAACTGCACGCCTTTGCGAGCCACAGCGTGCTCATGAAGTCGGATGCTAGCGAGGCTTAGCGTGACGAAGCTGGTAAGCGGGACGGCTTCCAGGAAGCCGCCGGATGTGGGTTGAATCGATTCCAGCACACGTAAACTTCTTCGCAGGGCAAGCTTCCGAACCAGCCGTGTCAGCGGATTCCGCGGCGGGCGATGATGAAAAATGGCTTGCCCGAGTGCGATGAGCGCCGGTAGTGCATAACTGACCACGGGCAGCCGCAGGAAGCGAAACCAGGCCTGCGGAAAGCAGGCCAGCTCGAAAGGAAGCGGCAGCACCTCATTCCAGGGCACTACGCCGCCGAGTGCACAAGTCATCAGGATCGGCACGGCGAAAGTGCGGTCTTTGCCGTATCGAGCGCGGATCGCTTCGGCCTGCTCCACCACTGTCTTTCCGCAGCGACTTTGAAGGAAACCCTCTGCGCGCCGCATGCAAGCGGCATACTGTCCCGCGGCGCCGGCAACATGCATTGCGGCCCGCCCGACCATGGTTGTGGAAATGTTGCTGATACTCTCGGTCGTGTCACCCCAGCCACCGTCCTCGTTCTGGTGCTTGGCCAGCCAGGCCAGCCCAGCGGCGACGAGATCTGTATAGACGTTGGAGGGATCGCTGTTTTGCTGAACAACGGACAGGGCACTCACGGCTGTTGCCGTGGAAAGTGCGGAGGTGGAAAGCTCGCCGTTCCAGTGACCATCTGTATGCCGTTCGGCTATCAGGGCAGCATGCGCGCTGCGAAATGCTCGTTCCAATCGATCCCGGGAGACTTGCCTGAACAAAAACGCCTCGCAAAATGCCAAACCTAACGTGGAAGGCGAACACCACTAAGTGACCGTGCGGGATTCGGCAGTGGGTCAGGTTTCCAACCTGACCGGACAGATTGGGAAATCTGTCCTACGCCGCTGCCGAATCAAGCACGTTGATATAGTCAGACCGTGCCACCCCAAAATGCTGGAAACCGAGGATCTTGATCACAAATCCATCGCGTCCAGAGAGTCCATCAGGTCATCCATTTCGTCCTTGGGTTGCTGGTCTTTGTTGACCTGCCGTTTGGGGATGCCCACGCTCAAGCCCACGGCTTCACGGCCGTCGCGGACCAGTTCGTGGTCGCGTTCCTGAGCGGCAATGGCGATAGCGTCGCCGCCGCCGAATAGTTTCGTGAGGTCGATCTTCAAACCGCTGATGCCGCCCACTGGCGCACCTGCGATGGCGGGCGTCTTGTAATCCGGGAAGATGATCGCTTGCTCGGGACAAACCCTGCTGCACGCCGGACAGCCGCGTTTGCAATTGTCCTGGTTATCGACCAGGATCCGGTCCTGATTATCGACGCCATAGACGCCGAACAGGCAGAAATCAATGCACTCCATGCAGTTGGTGCAGCGGCTGTAATCGATGACGGGGTACCAGCGGCGGTCCGGCTGCGCTAACAACTGCTCCGGCGCGAAGCTTGGCGTCGGGGCAGGCGCTACTCCCGCACGCGCCAGCCCCAACTCGACAGGAATGAGCTTGGCTCGGGCAGCCTCGGCCTCCTTGGCGGCGTGACGACCCCGGCACTCTGCAGCGATGCGTTGAACTTCCTCTACATAGGCTTTGTGATTGTCGAAGTCGCGCAGATCGAGACAGTAAATAGTTCGATCCGGCACATTCAGCGAGCCTATCCCCTGGGGCGGCTCGGGTTCGCGGTCTTCATCTTCGTCGTCCGCTGCTGGCGGCTTTAACTGGCTTTCGCCAAAGTGGCCCTTGATGCCGTCGCGGTCGAGTAACCAGAACGCGGCGCGCGGGTACATCCAGCCCAGTACGACCATGTCGCCCTGCACCGACTCTAGGAACAGCCGGCCGGTGTGGTCGGCGTCGAGATCGTACAGGTACGGCACGATCGAGAGGTCAAGGCCCGGCTCCATCAACAGGGCGGCGGCGAGCGATTCTTCAAGCGCTCGCTTCGCGGGGTTTCTCCCCTGGGCCTGTGATAATACGACATTCAGACGGTAACGGCTCATGGTGGAGTTCTCGAGGTTCGCTTACATATGCCCCTTCAGCATGCGCTGTGTTTTTTCCCAGTTCTGGTCCAGGAACTGGTAATATTCGGCAGCGCTCATCGTACCGGCTGTATCGCCCTCCATCTCGAAGAGCCAGCCGGCGGCGTAACAGTCCAGGTTAATGGGCGAAGGGTCGTTCAGCAACTCACTATTGAACTCGACGACCTTGCCTCCGATCGGAGCGAATAGATCGGCAACGGCTTTGGAGGTCTCGATGTGGCCGATTTGCTGCATCAATTCGACGGCGTCGCCTGGGCTGACCTGCCAGTCGAGGAAGTAGACATCCTGCATGAGACGGACCGCGTAGGCCGTAAAGCCGAAGCGCAGCCGGCTGTCCGTCGGCCGGCACCACATGTGATTGCGAGCATAGTGGAGATTGCCTGGCAGCGCAGCCGGGAACTTGCCCATCAGGAATGTCAGGTTTTCCTGCATCGCCCACCTGTTCAGCCGTCCGCCAGCCAACGAGGCATGCTCATACAATACTTGACTGGCATTGTGAAGGGAAGGCACCGCCTCCCACGTCTAAATCCGTCCGTTGCAAAAGAGTCGGCGCATGTCAGCGACTGATCTACCCGCTTTGCTCGGCGGTTCACCCGTTTGTTCCCAAGGCCCGCCCCCATGGCCGGTGCTGGATGAAGACGTGGCGCGGGCCCTTCAACAGGTCTATGCCGATGGCTCGTGGGGCAAATATCACGGAGGCTCGGTCGAGCGACTGGAACAAGCTCTGGCTGCCTACCACGGTGTGGAGTTTGCTGTCACCTGTGCCAGCGGGACCTTCGCCCTCGAATTGGCTTTGCGGGCCCTGAAGATCGGCCCAGGCGACGAAGTCCTCATGGCTGCCTATGATTATGCCGGCAATTTCCTCAGTGTTCACGCGGTTGGAGCCGTGCCAGTTCTCGTCGATGTGGCTGCGGACAACTGGAACCTTGATCATGCCCGATTAGAAGCCGCGATTGGTCCCAAAACCCGCGCTGTGGTTGCCTCCCACTTACACGGCGGCGTCGTGCCCATGCGCGAAGTATTTGCAGTGGCGCAGCGACATGACCTACGGGTGATCGAGGATGCCGCCCAGATGCCGGGCGCCATAATCCAGGGACGAAAGGCAGGTACGTGCGGCGACGCAGGGATCCTGAGCTTTGGCGGCTCAAAGCTGTTGACGGCTGGCCGAGGCGGCGCCTTACTTACGCACCGAGCGGATGTCCGCCACCGCTCGCGTACTCTCCTTCACCGTGGCAACCTCGTTTGCCCTCTTTCCGAATTGCAGGCGGCAGTTCTCATACCGCAACTTCAAAAGCTCGACGCTCGCAACGCTCACCGGGCCCACAGCGTTCAAATTCTTGGCGAACGCTTGCAGGGAATTCCCGGCCTCGGGGCTCTCGTGAATGCTCTTCCCGACACACAACCCGGTTACTATAAACTCGGTTTCCAGTTCGATGCGGCACGATTCGGCTTATCTCGCGAGCGCTTCCTGGCAGCCATGCGCGCTGAAGGTATCGCCATCGACGATGGCTTTCATGCGCTGCACGTGGGCCGGTCCCCCAGCCGCTTTCGGACCGCTGGCGACCTCCCTGAAGCTGACCGCGCGCATGCCGGCATGGTTGTCCTTCACCATCCTGTCCTTATGGGCAGCGCCCCCCAGGTAGAGGAAGTTGCGTCCGCCGTCCGGAAGGTCTATGCTAACATCGAACGACTCTGGCGCGATGCCTAACGGAGTTCCTCCCCTGCCAGCCGCGGCTGGGCCGTCAGGGAATGCGAATGAGCAACTTACCTATGCGTGACCGTTTGCAATCAGCGAAATGCGCCCAGTACCTTAAAGCCCTCTCCGAACCGGACAGGCTCAAGATCGTCCAATGTCTGCAAACGGGTCCCAAGAACGTGAGCGAACTGGCCGAATTGCTCGGCGAAAAGCTCGCCAACGTCTCCCATCATCTCGGCATTCTTCGCCATGCTGGCTTGGTGCTGAAGCAGAAGCAAGGCAAGTACGTCGTTTATGATCTCCACCCGGATGTCTATCTCAACCCGGAGCGTGGGGTGGATGCCGGCGTGCTCAATCTCGGCTGCTGTAGGCTTGACCTGGGAAAGCACTGACCTCTTCATTGCCGGGTATTCCAATAAGCATTAGATTATTGATGCTTTCTGATCGCCTTGGCCCTTTTTCCTTGCATTTGCGGGCCCGGTGAGTTGCCGGGGATTTGCGTGGGTCTTGACCAGGAGATTCCAGCTATGAAGCGCCTGCGTTTCGTGATGATCGGCGGTTTCCTCGGCGCGGGCAAGACGACCACGATGGCACGCCTGGCGCGCAGCTACCGCGATCGCGGCCAGCGCGTCGGACTCGTGACCAACGACCAGGCTCAGGACCTGGTTGACACCAATAGTCTGAGGGCCCAGGGCTTTCCCGTGGAGGAAGTGGCTGGCGCTTGCTTCTGTTGCAGGTTCGACGAGTTGATTGGACGCGTTGGACAACTCCAGGATAATGAACGTCCGGACGTGATCCTCGCGGAGCCGGTTGGCAGTTGCACGGACCTGGTGGCGACTGTCGTACAGCCGCTCCGCGATCTTTACGGCGACCGCTTCCAGATCGCGCCCTATCCTGTTCTGTTCAAGCCAAGCCACGGCCTGCGCATTTTGCGGAACGAGCCGGGCACCGGTTTCTCGCCCAAGGCAACCTACATTTTTCGCAAGCAATTGGAAGAAGCGGATATCCTCGTCGTTAACCGGGTCGACGAGATGACTCCCGATGCGGTAAACGAGGTGGCCGAATTGGTGGCCAAGGAATACCCCGGGGCGCCGATAGTCCGCCTGTCGGCCAAGACCGGGCAGGGCTTTGAAGGACTCACCGAATTGCTCGACCAGAACGGCAACTTCGGCCGCAAAATCCTCGACATCGATTACGACACCTATGCCGAGGGGGAGGCGGAACTCGGCTGGCTCAATGGCGCCGTCCAGGTCGGCTCTGCCCAGCCCTTTGACCTTGATGCCCTGCTGCTCGAGATAGTCGGGCACTTGCGCCACTCTCTAGGTCAGTTAGGATTGGAGGTGGCCCATCTGAAGGCGATCGGCTTAAGCGATCTATCCTTTGGGGTCGCGAACCTAGTCTCCAGCGCCGCTCAGCCGGAATTATCGCTGCCGTCGCGCGCGCGCGTCGCAGAAGCTGAAGTGATTGTCAACGCGCGGGTGGCTGCTGATCCTGCCATTCTTGAGGAATTCGTGCGCAAGACGCTCGGTGCAGTTTGCCGGGACCATCATGCGGTAGCGGAATTTCGTTCCCTGCAAAGTTTCCGTCCCGGGCGTCCGCAACCGACACACCGGTATGCCGAGGCGAAGTAGATCTGCTGGTGCTCTCTTCTGGTGACACGCGGCAAAAGCTTCTCGGTTATTGTAGAATAAACTCGATAAGGCTCGCCGCGGAACGAACGACCTGTCTGCTTCTGGCCTTCTCATGTACGGCTTGCCAATGGAGGTCACCAGCCCATGCCAGCCGCCGATCAGATGATGCAGCTTTACCGGGAACTCGCTGAGATCTACGATCGCCAGGGACAGGCGCAGATGCGGGATCGCTTTTTGGTGTTGGCGGCGGACACTGCCTTTTCGGCAGGAAAAACCGCCGAAGCCGAGCGCTTGCGCATGCAGCTTTTACGGTTCAATCCGCACCATTTGCTCAAACCCTACGATTCCTTCGCAGAGGCAATACGGTCCACGGACGTGGAAAACTACATCAGTGCTCTTCGCCGTAGCCATCCCTACGAGAAAGCCGAGCACCTTCTGGAGACGCTGCGCAACAGCGGCGCGGTGGAGAATGCCGACCGTGGATCCGGCTCCAGGCCGCCGAACGGTCTCGCTTCCAACACGTCCAAGGCAACGCCGGATCTACAAGTCTTCCGGGTGGTGGACGCTGGAGATGGCGACAGGCCCGATTTCGCTCGGTCGCGTTCAACAACGCCTGAATACTCGCCCCCGCGGGATAATCCCATGGCACAAGGCGCGCGGGCGCTGCCGCAAGCGAAGCGTGGCGATCCTCCTCCGCGCTCGAACATTGCGCCAAACATCTACGCAATGCGCCAAGAACCAGGCGGGCCAGGAAATAACACTTCAGGATTCGAACCGGCAGAGGACGAGCCCGGATTCGGGGCCTGGGTCTCAGTAGGGTTGGCCGTGGTTGTTTTCGTGGGCGGACTATTCATCGCCGCCTGCACTTTTGCCCGTCCCTTTGTGCCTCGCGGCTGGCTTCCCTGAATTCTATGGCACATGCCGCTCGAGCCTCGGTCGCCCCGGGAAAGACTTCCAATCGTCCGGCAGTAGCTCAAGCTGGCAGCTTGAGCTACGAGAAAATTGATACCGGATTGGCAAAGTGAAATACTACCAGACGAATTGCTAGCGATCCTCTTGTGGCAACTCCGGGATCACGAGGTCGGTGCCGGCACTCAGGGTGTCGGGCGTCTTCAGGGTCAATCGATTTGCTTGGTAAATCGTAGTGAATTTGTCTTTGTCGCCGTAGTATTGCTCGGCCAAGCTAAACAGCGTATCGCCCTCCTTCACGGTGTGATGCTTTCCCATGCCGGCACGAGGTTCCATCGTCTTTGAAACGGGCTTCCCTTCAACGGTCGAGTTCATGGCCTGGATGGGGGCGGGTGGAGCCGGCTTGGGGGCACCGACCACTGCGGCTGCGGCTTCGCCGGCAAAAGGTAATCCCGGCTCCTTGCGGAAGAACACGACGGCGATGGCAATGACAACGACCACTCCGACCGCCAGACCCATTTTGGCGTCGTTCGGCATAACGTGGGCCTCCGCATGCAAGACATGCACTTGAGATATCGTTCTGCTCCAGACGTGAAAACACGTGGCAAGTGAATTATCAACGCGCGGCGCGGCTCATGTCACGGATTGCCGGACGGATTCGTCACGTTGTGTCGTCATGGCCTGCGAAAAACTGAAAGCTTTGACATGTCCGGACGTTTTCCCATCCTCTTCGCTGCGTGTAAAACCCTCCTTTCCGTCAACGCCGCAAGCCGCACAGCTTGCCCGTCTTTATCATTTTGTCAAGCCGCACCAGCGTCACTCGGGCTAGAAAGAATCCTGGCCCCGCCCTTATAATCGCCGGTCCCTGGGCAGTATAGCCCTGCCGTTACGAGAACAATGCATGCAAGGAGGTGTGCCATGCGCCTGTGTCTTTTTGAGGATCAGGGAGTTGGCAACCTCGAACCGCTCTCCTTCACCCGTGCCGTTTTCGACCTTCTATGTGGCCTAAGCTCGCTTGGCCGTAAGCAATGTCAGTATTTCGCGGCGGCGGAAGTGGGCGTGTTGGTCCGCCCCGCACTTGCCTCGCTTTATTCGGTGCAACATCCCGGGACGCCGGTCAACGACCTCGCCTGGCTGCGGGCGGCAGCGACGATTCTCGTCAACGGCCGCTGGCTGCCGCCGGCAGAGACCCCTGTTGATATGTCGAACCCCTGCGTCGCCACCATTGGAGACGAGATTGCCTATGTTCTGGTCGATTCGGAACGACTGGCAACCTGCTCCTCGGACAATCTCGAGGAGTGCCTGGATCACTGGGCAAAATCGTTACCCAGGCGGCCGGCAGGCGGCCGGCTGATGCGTTATCCCTGGGAGTTGGTCCATCAGAATCCGGAACAGATTTGTTGCGACTACGGGTTTCTCGATCCGGGCTTGTCTGTGGCACCGGCATCGAAGGAACTTGCGCTCGTAGGCCCTGCCGATCGACTGCTCATTGACCCGAGCGCCCGGCTCGACCCCATGATCCTGGCGGACACGACGCGCGGGCCCGTCGTCATCGATCGTGATGCCGTGGTCACCGCTTTTAGCCGGCTGGAAGGGCCGTGTCATATTGGCCCAGGGACTCATATCCTGGCGGCGAAGATTCGCGCCGGTACAACCCTGGGGCCAGGATGCCGTATTGGCGGCGAGGTCGAATGCAGCATCATCCAGGGTCACACCAACAAATATCACGAAGGCTTTGTAGGCCACAGCTACGTGGGCGAATGGGTCAATATCGGCGCCGGAACTCAGACCAGCGACTTGCGGAATGATTATGGCGAGGTCAGCGTGCCCACGCGAGGCCAGCCCGTCGCCACCGGCCTGTCCAAGGTCGGTTGCTTCATCGGCGACCACAGCAAGACCGGTCTTGGCACCCTGCTCAATACGGGCACGAGCATCGGCGTCTTCTGCAACTGCCTTCCCTCCGGCGGCTATCTCCCTAAATACCTCCCCTCGTTTTCAAGCTGGTGGAATGGCTCGATCACCGAGCATGCCAACCTGGTGCAGCTTTTGCGCACCGCGGAGGACATGATGCAGCGGCGCGGCCAACTTCTCACGGAGCTCCACCGTGAACTTTTCCATCAGCTCCAGGCTCAAACCGCAGCCGAGCGAAGCTGGGCAATCCGCACGCAGGACAGCATACCCTTGCGCCAAAGTGCTTAGCGGCCCCTCCTGCTCTTGCCTGCATGGCCCGTGCCCCTGTCAGAACCAGATTTAGAATGACTGCGAAATTTCTGGAAAGATCCCCGCGAAATGGATAAAGGTAATCCTGTTTCCCACGTTCCGCGCAGGAGCGAGGCATCCATCATCATTGTGTCTTCAGCGACAGGGAGTTCCTCATGGGAGTCAACGCACCTCTGAATCGAAAATTGCGCATGGGCCTGGTGGGAGGCGGCCAAGGCGCCTTCATTGGCCGCGTCCACGCGACGGCCGCCATCATGGATAATCGCGCGGTGCTCGTAGCCGGCGCCCTTTCCGCAGACCCCGCCAAGGCCAAAGCCTCCGCACCCGATTACGATATCAAGCCCGAGCGTGCATACGGTTCTTATCAGGAAATGGTCGCCTCTGAATCCAAACTGCCTGCCACCGAGCGGATCGACTTCGTCTCCGTCGCGACGCCGAATCACACGCACTTCGAGATCGCCAAGGCGTTCGCAGAGGCTGGGTTCAATGTCATGTGTGATAAGCCGCTGACCTTTGACCTGACTCAGGCGGAGGAACTGGCCAAGGTCGCCCAGCGCGCGGGAGTCGTGTTCGGCGTAACGCACAACTACTCCGGTTACCCGCTCGTGCGCCTGGCGCGCGACATGGTTCACTCCGGCGAGCTAGGCGAAGTCAATGCCGTGCGTGCATTCTATATTCAGGGCTGGCTGCGCAGGCGGCTCGAGAAGGACAAGCAGAAGCAGGCGAGCTGGCGGACCGACCCCAGTAGATCCGGGGCGGCCGGCGCGTTCGGCGACATCGGCACGCATGCCTATAATCTCGGTCGATTCATTACGGGCCTGCTGCCTGACCAGATTTCATGCAACCTGAAAACCTTCGAGTCCGGCCGGAAGCTGGACGATTATGGCACGGCAGTCATTCGCTATCAGAACGGAGGGCTCGGCACGGTCACCGCGTCGCAGATCTCCCACGGCCGCGAAAATGACATCTGGATCGAAGTCGACGGGACGAAGGGCGCCCTGGAATGGCATCAAGAAGAGCCAAATAAGATGATGTTCCGCGTCAACGGTCAGCCGCTGCGTGTTTACACGCGCGATCCCAATGCCGCGTACATGACCGATTCGGCCAAGGCTTCGTGCAGGTTGCCCAGCGGCCACCCCGAGGCGTTCCTGGAAGCCTTCGCCAATGTTTATACCGCCGCCTACACCGACATGGCAGCCCGCGCGAACGGCCAGAAGATCGATAGTAGCAAGAGCCTCTATCCCAATGTGGCCGACGGTGTGGACGGGATGAATTTCATCACGCAAAGCGTGACCAGCAGCAAGGAGAACGGCGCCTGGCGTTCGCTAAAGCATCCGTTGTGCAGAGAGTGACGAACTTTGAGAACGGGAGGCCACCTCGCAGCCACCGAACGACCGTTGAAAAACCGCAAAAACACGGGCTCTTTGCATTTTGGGAGTTTTGGGGCTCAATGCGGGTAGTGCATCATCAAGCCTAACTTCTGGGGCCTGAGCACGAGGCCAGTGAGCAACGCAAGGCAAATGGCGGAAACGAAGAATGTCAGGTTTTGTCAGGTAAAAGGGGGGTAGGCAGACGACTTGTCTGAGAATGGAGAATTCCGCAAGTTACTATTCTACAAAGGATTACATCGCGACGCCAACCCTGGCCCAGTGACAGTTCCACATGACATTTGTCATGTGTACTAACGTACATGTTTCAAGGGCTCTGAATCCATTCCCTTCCCCCAAAATCAAGACTTGAGCACGCAGTAGTCTCGCACTTACGCATCGGTGAGCGCGCATAAGGACATTTATCTTTCGCCACTGATTGGTGAGCCAGGCAACAGGAAGTTGATGGAGTGTGCAAGTTCATGAGTTGAGCTTTCCGCCTGAATTCTCCTTCGGGAACTTTCTCTCAGGTATATTCTCCATCCCATTCCAGGTTTTTCCCCTACATCCACTCAGGCATATTCCAGGCGCCCCTCGATCGTCTTGGTCGCATGCTTTTCCCAGAGACTGATCTTGGTGCAGACCATGGGGCGTTCTGGGAGAAGCAGTTGTGAATTCCCGTTCTCTTCCGGCAGCGTATCACTCCACTTGGCTGGGCAAGCGGTTAAGCCAACGTCTGGCGCATTACTTCGACCGCCATCCGGAACTTTCGCGCGAACAGTTTTTGCTCGACGCTCTGCAACGAGAGGTTACGGTGCGCGAGCAAAGGGATCGTTGGTATGGATTCCGGTATGCTCACGCGACCGACCGAAAAACCAGCACGCGCTCGGCCTACGGACAAGAGCTGACCAACTTGGATAGCCGTATTCACGACCTCTTGAGCGAGCGTCTGTCGAAACTTCGCCGCCGCCCGCGCGGGCTGTGGCCGAGGATACAACGGCTCCTGGGCGTCAGTCGCTTCGCCAGTTGACGGGCCCGCATTCTTGCGGCGCGCCTGGTATTTCAACTCTTCCTTTCAGAGCCGCATTCAGAGCCTCAGAAAAGCCGGAAGCCAACTACTACCCGAATTCATGAAAACTTCGCGCCGCTTTGCTGCTTCTCCCCTAGACTCGCTGTGTCTTTGCCTTCGGTTGCCAGGGCAAAAAGGTGTCAGGACCCATTTCAGATCCAAGTTTCCGATCGCTTCACGCCTTCCGAGACCAGGATCTGAAATGGGTCCTGACACCTTTTTGCCCGAAGTTGAATGGAGGTTCAAGCATGACGCTTCACGACGAAACGAAAAAGCGCTTACAGGAGTTGCTCAGGGGAAGAGATTGTTATCGCTGCCGTCGCCCGGCGCAGCGTCTCTGGCGCCAGAAATACTTTTGCCAGGATTGCTTCCCCGCCCGAAACAACGTACAGGTTCGAGTGCACAGGACATCTCTTTCCGAGAAGTGGTAAATAATCGAGGAGGGAGGGTTGCCGGGTGATATCCGAACTTGCCCGTCAGCGCCAACGCCCGATCGAACGCGCGGTTCCCGATATTGGCCCTCGCTCTATTCTCTTCCTGCCTTTTTGCGCCTTCCTCCAAGCCGCGTAGGAGCGCCGCGCCTTCCATCACCCTCGCACTGAAACTTCCACGCACTTCGCTCCCATATGCCTTATAGTGCTTCGATCATTTTCGCGCGGCGACGATGGCGGCTTCGTTACGAAATCGGTAACTTATCAAGAGTCCTGAATGATTCCTCACGAACCGTTCGGAAGGCCCGAAATAATGCGTATACGCCATGCAGTTGCGGTCATCGGACTCATTTGTGTCGGTCGCACGGCGCTGGGAGCTGACGTGCAGCAATCCCAAGTCCAGGTCCTGAAGACTTTGCCGGTCGAGCGCCCGAATGCTTACTACGTTTCCAATCGTCATCCTCTCGCTGTGAGCCCGTTGGTCAAGTTGCCGCCGGGCAAGATCTCGCCGCGCGGTTGGCTGCGGCAGCAGCTCGTCCTGGAAGCTCACGGCATGACTGGCCGGCTTGCAGAGCTGTCGCCCTGGCTGCGGTTCGACAAAAGCGCGTGGGCGAGCAAGGACGGCAAGGGCGAAGCCGGATGGGAAGAATTGCCCTACTGGCTCAAGGGCTATGGCGACCTGGGCTACGTCCTTGGCGATCAGCAAATCATTCGGGAGACACGCAAGTGGGTCGAGGCCGTACTTTCCAGCCAGATGGAAGACGGTTGGTTCGGACCGCGCGAACTGAAAGCCTCACTCGGCAAATTTCCTGGAGCAGAGTTTGCTTCGTTGGCAGGTCAGCCGGATCTTTGGCCGCACATGGTCATGCTGAACGTTTTGCAGTCGTACTACGAATATAGCGGGGACCTACGGGTGATTCGTCTTCTCACCGGTTACTTCGCCTGGCAGGCCAAGCTGCCGGCCAAGGCGTTCGCCGCCGGCTACTGGCCCAAGTTGCGCATGGGCGACAACCTCGAATGCATCTATTGGCTCTACAACATTACGGGCGACCGGGCGCTTTTGACGCTCGCCGAGCGCGTACACAAGAACATGGCAGACTGGACCACGGACGTGCCAAACTGGCATAACGTAAACCTCGCCCAGGGATTTCGGGAACCGGCCATCTACTACGCGCAAGCCCAGGATCCGCGCTTCCTGAAGGCAGTCGAGCGCAACTACGACAAGATCATGGATCTCTACGGCCAGTTCCCCGGCGGAGGCTTCGCCGGCGATGAGAACTGCCGGCCCGGCCACGGCGATCCGCGCCAGGGCTTCGAGACTTGCGGCATCACGGAGTTCATGCACAGCTTCGAAATGCTCACCACGCTCAGCGGCAATCCGTTGTGGGCGGACCGCTGCGAGGATATCGCCTTCAACTCGTTCCCGGCCGCCATGACGCCGGACGCCAAGGGCCTGCGTTACCTGACCTGCGCCAATCTCGTGCAAGCCGACAAGAACAACAAGAGTCCCGGCTTCGACAACGGCGGCACGCAGCTTTCCTACAGCCCGTATAAGATCTACAGGTGCTGCCAGCACAACGTCTCGCATGGCTGGCCCTACTATGCCGAGAATGCCTGGCTGGCAACTGCGGACAATGGTCTCTGCACTTCGCTCTACGCCGCTTCGCAAGTGACAGCTAAGGTCGGGGATGGCGTCGACGTGCAAATCGCGGAGGACACCGACTACCCGTTCAAGGACACAATCGCGTTCAAGGTGTCCACGCCCAAGGCCGTGCAATTCCCACTGTATCTGCGCGTGCCGCGCTGGAGCGGCGCACCCAAGCTGCGCGTCAACGACCAGCCTGTAGAGGTACACGCCGAGCCGTTGAGCTTTATCCGCATCGATCGAGCCTGGGGCGACGGCGACAAGGTCAGCCTCCGTTTGCCCATGAGCCTGAAAGTTAAGGTGTGGAAGAAGAACAAAGATGCCGTTTCCGTGGATGTCGGCCCGCTCACGTTCTCACTCAAAATCGGCGAAAAATGGCAGCGCTACGGCGGGAGCCAGGAATGGCCCGAATGGGAGGTCTTCCCAACCACTCCCTGGAATTACGGGCTCGTGCTGGACGAGAAAGACCCGGCCCGGTCCTTCGAGATCGTGCGCAAGGAGGGACCGCTTCCCAAGCAGACATTCACAGTCGAGGGCAGCCCACTGGAGTTACGTACCAAGGCCCGGAAGATTCCGGGCTGGAAAATGGATCGCTTCGGCCTGGTTGGGCTTCTGCAACAGAGTCCCGCGCGCTCGAATGAGCCTATCGAGATGATCACGTTGATACCGATGGGAGCGGCGCGCCTGCGGATATCCGCGTTCCCTACGGTTGCGAATGGAGCCGGTTCGCACGAATGGAAGTAGCACAAGCTGGTAGCTTGTGCCGCAGCCACTAACGCTGGGCGCCAGGCCCGCGGCCCGCGCTTGGCGGCCGCTGGGGCAAGCGACAAAGTACGATGTCGCTCAGCTTGTCAGGCGTGCTTCTCCGCGGGACCGGTGCGCTGTTTTCCTGTCTTCTTCATGACGACTTTTCCGGCGCTCATGGCCTTTTTGGCTCCGGTGATTCCGATACGGGCGATGGCCGATTGGAGTTGCTCGGAAACCCAGGCATTGAGACTTTTGCCCGAAAGGCTGGCGGCCACGTTGACCAGCCGGTGAAGCTCCGGCGGAATCCGCGTCACGAACTGGCCGGAGAAAGGCTTGTCGGGCTCCTCGCCACGAGATGCACAGAACGCGAGATAGTCGTCAACGGACTCCTTGAATGCCTTCTTGAGCTCAGCAACGCTTTTACCCTGGAAGGTAATGACATCGCGTGTATTGATGACCTCGCCGTGAAAGATGCCGGCTTCGTCGTCGAACTCAACTTTTCCGACGTATCCTTTGTATTCCATCATGGTGTTACTCCTGCTTCGGTTAGAAACCGGCGCATCGAGCGGACGGCTCCTTTGTCTGTTTCTTTCTGGGGGTGCGGGCGGTGAAAAACAGCCCGTACGCCATTGAGGACGATGCGAACCCTTGAACCTTCGCCCTCGGTGACTTCCGCACCGGCAGCTTCCAGCATGGCCTCGATGTCTCGCCAGGCGATGTTCGCCCTGATCGGATCGGCGAAAATCGCCTGGAGTGTGTTTCGATGCTTCTTGCTCATGGCCTTTACGATGGTATCACCTGATGATACCATTGTCAAGGTGCAGCAGAAGCAGCCGTGCTGCACGAGAAAGACCCAGCCCATTCCTTCGAGATCGTGCGCAAGGAGGGACCGCTTCCCAAGCAGCCGTTCACAGCCGAGGCCAGCCCACTGGAGTTGCGTGCCAAGGCCCGGAAGATCCCGGGCTGGAGAATGGATCGATTCGGCCTGGTTGGACTGCTGCAACAGAGTCCCGCGCACTCGGATGAGCCTATCGAGACGGTCGCGTTGATACCGATGGGAGCGGCGCGCCTGCGGATTTCCGCGTTCCCGACGGTCGCGAATGGTTCCAGCGCCCACGAATGGATCGCGAAGTAGCTCAAGCTGATAGCTTGTGCCGTGGACCGAGAAGTAGCACAAGCTACCAGCTTGTGCTACAGACATCCACGGCCGGTCCGCGACGGCACCACCCGGGGCGTACGAATGGGTTGCGCCGCCTGACAAGTAGCACAAGGTACCGGCTCGTGCTACAGACACATCACGCCTGCTGCCGCGCGAACTTGCGACGCTCCGCTTCCTTCAGCATCCCCTTGCGCAGGCGAATGGCGCCCGGCGTCACCTCCACCAGTTCGTCATCTGAACGTGGTCATTCGTTAGGCAATTCACGCCCTTTCAACGGCCGTTGGCCGGGACCCCGGACGCGTAGAACAATGATCTCCGCGTCTGACAATTCGAAGATTATGCGGTAGGTCCGCCCACGGCGGGTCTTGAAGATCGATTGATGAAGCCGACGTCCCAGCAGAACCGCTTCCGAGGCCTCGCCGAAAGCCTCGGGCGCCGCGGCAATCGTGTCTACTGCGCGATAGAAAGCCAAATACCAGGAAATCGCGCCCCGCATGGAACGGTGCACGAGCCAGTTGAAAATTTCCTCTACATCGATGCGGGCACGCTCCACGATGCGAAGCGTTCGACTCATGGTTGGCCCGGGAGGTTGTGCCGTTTCCGAAACGCGCGGTCGAACTCGGTGAAGGGAATGCCCCGATCACCTTTAGCGACGTCGGCGAGCGCTTCCTGGATCGCGGCGAGATCATCCTCCGCCGCTTGCCGGTCCGGATGCAGGCGCCGCCATTCGTCGAGGGCTTGCTCCGGGGAACATGAACCAGGATGATTGCTCAACTTCTCGCTCAGAAACCGGTGGAAGTCGCGTAGTTCGTCAGTTGCCTCTGCCGGCATGGCTATTTCCCGCCTTTGCGTCGCTCGAATCGATCCGGGCCGTCGCCTCTTGCGGATCATTATACCCGAAGCAAATCAATCAGAACGGTACAAGCGCTTTTGTGGCCTGCTACCGCGAACTTGGTTGATCGGCGCAGCATTGACAAGGCCGGCAGGAAAGAGAAAGAGGGCGCAGCTCTATTCAGAAATGATATGCTCCAAGGAAAGTTACGCGCATCCTGTCGGCGGTCTGGGGGCGGGTGACTCGTAGCACAAGCCATCGGCTTGTGCTACAGACGTGTCACGCCTGCTGCCGCGCGAACTTGCGCCGCTCCGCTTCCTTCAGCTTCCCCTTGCGCAGGCGAATGGCGCCCGGCGTCACCTCCACCAGTTCGTCTTCCTCGATGTACTCGAGCGCCAGCTCGAGTGTCATCTGCCGCGGCGGCCGCAGAAGGATGGTCTTTTCGGAAGTGGCGGACCGGACGTTGGTCAGCTTTTTCTCGCGGCAAATGTTGACTGGTAGGTCGTTGTCGCGGCAATGCTCCCCGACAATCTGGCCCTCGTAGACCTGATCGCCCGCAGCGACGAACAGCGAGCCGCGTTCCTGCAGGTTTTCCATTGCATAGGCGGTCGTCCGGCCGGTCTCGGTGGAGATCATCACGCCGTTGGCCCGGCTCGGTATCGACCCGCGAACGGCCTGGTAGTCGTAAAAGTTGTGGTGCACAATCGCCTGGCCGCTGGTGGCGTTCATGAGGCGCGTGCCCAGGCCGATCAGCCCGCGCGCCGGAATAGTGAATTCGACGTGCGTCATCTCGCCGCGGGCATCGAGCTTCAAGCACTCGGCCCGGCGATTGCCAACCAGTTCCATCACGGCGCCAATCGCTGTAGGCGGCGCCTCGATGACGAGGTACTCGATCGGCTCGAACGTCTTGCCGTCCACTTCCTTGGTGATCACGCGCGGTTTGCCTACCGACAGCTCGAACCCTTCTCGGCGCATGTTCTCGAGCAGGATCCCCAGGTGCAGCAGTCCGCGGCCCGAAACGTGGAATTCGTCGCGGCGCGTCACGCTTGGTTTCACGCGCAGGGCGACATTCGATTCCAGCTCTTTCATGAGCCGGTCGCGCAGTTGCCGGCTGGTGACGTAAGTCCCCTCTTGCCCGACAAACGGTGAGTCGTTGATGCGGAAGACCATGTCGAGCGTTGGCTCGTCGATCTTGATGGGCGGCAGGGCCACCGCCTGTTCGAAGTCGGCGACCGTATCGCCAATGTCGACGGCTTCCACTCCAACCACGGCGCAAATGTCGCCCGCGCTCACTTCTTCGGCCTCGATCCGGCCCAGACGGTCGAAGACGTAGAGCTGGGCAACCGTATCGTCGATGCGCCGGCCGTCGGCCTTCAGCAAGGCGATCCGCTGTCCCTTGCGAATCTTGCCGGCGACCACCCGGCCAATGGCGATGCGCCCGACATAATCGCTGTAATCGAGCGTGACGACGAGCATTTGCAATGGCTTCTCGGGGTCGACTTCCGGCGGCGGCACGTGCTTCAAGATAGCGTCGAACAGAGGCCGAATGTCGGTGGCAGGAATGGCCAGGTCTGTGGTGGCGATGCCCTCCCGGCCCGAAGCATAAATCGTCGGGAAATCGAGCGTGGCATCGTCAGCTTCCAGCTCCACAAACAAATCGAACACGGCGTTGAGCACGTCGATGGGCCGGGCGTCCGGGCGATCGATCTTGTTGATGACCACGATGGGACGCAGGCCCGACTCGAACGCCTTGCGCAGGACGAAGCGCGTCTGGGGCAGGGGCCCCTCGGCGGCGTCGACGAGCAAGAGCGCGCCATCTGCCATCTTCAGGACGCGCTCGACTTCGCCACCGAAATCGGCATGGCCCGGAGTGTCGATGATGTTGACCTTGTTGCCGCCGATTTTCAGGGCAATGTTCTTGGATAGGATCGTGATGCCGCGCTCGCGCTCCAGGTCGTTGGTATCGAGGATGCACTCGCCGCGCAGCTCGCTCTCCCGGAAGAGTCCGCACTGGCGCAGCATCTGATCGACGAGTGTGGTTTTGCCATGATCGACGTGTGCGATAATGGCCACGTTGCGAATGTCGGACCGCTTCATGCCTTTTTTCTCTTCCAATAAACACAGTAGCCCGGCACTATGGCCGGGCCGGGACAGACTTTTTATTATAAGGGGAACTGGCACATTGCGTATAGACGAGATCCCATGAAGGTGGCGCGAAGGATCGCCCCCGCAACAGGAGGGCGAGAACGTGGAGATTATCTTGATTCGCCATGCGGAAGCGGCACCCATCGGTGAGGGCGGGGCTTCGGAAGACGCCCAAAGGCCGTTGACGGCGACTGGAGAAGAACAAGCCAAGCAGCTCGGCAAGGGCCTGGAACGCAAAGGGATTCATCCCGGCGCGGTCGTTTCCAGCCCGCTGCTGCGCTCGCGCCAGACGGCCGAACTCCTTCTCAAAGGGCTTGCCGACCCTCAGCCCGAGGTCAAAGTGAGCGAAGAACTTGCGCCCGGCGGAAAGCGGCGGCGATTGAGCCGCTTTCTGAGGGGATTAGGCGAAGACAAGGTTGCGATCGTCGGCCATCAGCCCGACCTTGGTGAGTATGCAGCCTGGCTCATCGGCAGCAAGAAAGCCCACATCGACCTGGCCAAGGCAGGCGTGGCACGCATCTCTTTCGAGGATGGGCCGGGCAAAGGCAAAGGAAGCTTGGTCTCCCTCGTAACCCTGGATTGGTTAGGCGAGTGAGGTCAAAGGTTTCTGCCAGCAGCATGGGCCGAAACTCCAGTTCGCTCCAATTTTTCACAAAGACTTCATATTCAGGCAGCCGCGCGGGCCATGAGGGCACTGCAATTCTCAGCCATTCACCCGGCCCCTCACGGGGCTCGGCTCGCCAGGCGAGCCGGGCCCCAGGGGCCGGGTGAAGGGAAAACAGAAAAAGCACCTGCCAGAATCGGGCGGAATACCCCTTCGACCTTGCAGCCCCCCAACTCCATCTTGCCAGGTCGTTGCAGAATGTAGTACACCCACTCTGCTGCTTCGCGGGGCACGCTTCTCCATGGATGGGACGAATGCACTCGAAAGATTCGAGAATGCTGACTGGTATTTTTCTGGCGTTGGCGCTCACGGCCGCCCTGGGATGTGGCGGGGCCGAGCCACGCGCCGCGGCGGGTGGGGCCCCAGCCGAGCAAGAAACAGCGACTAGTTTCGATGCTGCCTCGGCCGGCACGATCACGGGCAACGTTACTTGGAAAGGCGCTGTGCCGAGCGTGGTTCCATTTGAGATCCAGGCAAGCCCGTTTGCGGGCAAGGCGCTTCAGCTGAGACACGCCAGACCCAACCCCAATGCGCCGTTAATCGACCCGCTCACCAAGGGCGTAGGCAACGCGGTCGTTTTTTTGCGCGGTGTAGACCCGATGGTTGCCAAGCCCTGGGACCACTCAGCCGCGGTTGTAGAACAGAAAGCCTGCCAATTCAGCATTAACCAGGATAACACGCTCTCCCATTTTGGCTTCGTGCGCCGGGGCGGCCAGGTGACGATGGTCTCGCGTGACGACACTTTTTACTCGTTGCACGCCGACGGGGCTGCCTTCTTCACGCTGACATTTCCCGATCCAGAACAGCCGTTGCAGCGACATTTGGCCAAGAACGGACTCGTGGAGCTGACGAGTGCCGCCGGCTATTACTGGATGAGGGGCTATCTCTTCGTCGACGATCATCCCTATTACGCGCACACCGAGGCTGACGGGCGCTTCACGCTGTCGGGCGTGCCTGCAGGAAAATACGACGTGGTTTGCTGGATGCCGAATTGGACCAAGGCGCGTCATGAGCGCGATCCGGAACTGGGGCTGATCACGCGCTGGTATTTTGATCCTCCATTGGAGCGTAAGGAAGCGGTCAGTCTCCGGCGCGGCGAGACGTGCGAGCTGAGATTTGAGTTGTCGGCGCCGCCATCTCCGAGGGAAGCCAGGGACTAAAGTCCCTGGCTACGTTCGTGCGCCTTCCGGGCGAAGATTGCCAGCCAGTTGTCAGGGATCCTTGGGTCATTTCCCCGCCCGGAGGGCGCGCGAATGTAGCCAGGGGCTTCGAGCCCCTGGGATAAGGCGCGCAGCCCCCTTCCTGAGTATCCCTTACAATACTCCAGAGAGCGCGCCTGAACTTCGACTACCAAGAGGAACACAATCGATGAAGCATCGCTTGCTCACGCCGGGGCCATCTCCGGTTCCCGAAGAGACGCTCCTGGAGCTTGCCAAGCCGGTTGTTTACCACCGGACGCCGGAATTCCGCCAGCTTCTCAAGGAGGTGCTGGAAGACCTCCAATACGTTTTTCAAACCCGCCAACCTGTCCTTCCCTTGACCAGCTCGGGAACGGGGGGCCTGGAAGCTGCCATTGTGAATTGTCTGCCGCCGGGCAGCAAAGCGATCTGCCTCATTGCCGGCCGCTTTGGCGAGCGCTGGCGCAGCCTGTGCAAGGCGTTCGGCGTAGAGGCGGTGACCGTATCCGCGCCTCACGGCCAGGCAGTGCAACCCGAACAGCTTGCGCAAGCGCTGGCGAGTCATCCGGATGCTCGCGCCGTCTGTTCGACGCTAAGCGAAACATCTACCGGCGTCGGCCACGACATCGCGGCCTTCGGGCGCCTCGTAGCCGCGACCCCCGCTCTGCTCTTCGTCGATGCCATCAGCGGCCTGGGCGCGATGGAGTGCCGCACGGATGAATGGAACATAGACGTCTGCGTGACCGGCTCGCAAAAGGCATTGATGTTGCCGCCTGGCCTGGCATTCCTGTCAGTCAGCGACAAGGCCTGGAAGCAGATTGACCAAAACCCTGCACCCCGGACCTTCTACTTTGACCTGAAGAAGGCACGGGCAGCGCTAGCAAATTGGGACACGCCTTATACCTCCGCCCATACGCTGATCCGCGCGTTAAAAGTCAGCCTCAAGCGCATCCGTGCCGAGGGAATCGAAAGCGTTTGGGCCCGCCACGAATCCAACGCCGCGGCGGCCAGGGCAGGCTTTCAGGCAATGGGCCTAGAGGTCTTCGCAGCACAGCCGGCGGCCGGGTTGACGGTGGTGAAAGTGCCCGAAGGGATTGACGGCGTGGCCCTTCTCTCCAAGCTGGAGAAACAGTTCGGTTTGAAGCTGGCAGGCGGGCAGGACGCTCTCAAGGGCAAAATCATTCGCATGGCGCACATGGGTTATCTGGATCAATTCGACGTGTTGACCGGTTTGGCGGGCGTCGAGCTGGTCTTGCTGGAAATGGGCTACGCGCTTGAACCGGGACGCGGCCTGGCAGCTGCCCAGCAGGTGCTAGCCGAGCGCTTGCTGACCGCACACGCCATCCACGCTTGATCGGAACAGCAAATGCCTCGCGTGCTTATCAGCGACAAACTTGAAATCCCCGGTCTTGACCTGCTCAGGGAGGCTGGCTGCGACCTGGACGAGCGCGCGGGCCTGACGGGCAGCGCCCTCCGTGAGGCTCTGCGCGCGGCCGACGGCGTCATCGTCCGCAGCGGCACGCGCCTGACGGCGGAGCTATTGGAGAACCCCGGCAGGCTCCGGGCCATCGTTCGCGCCGGGGTCGGCGTGGACAATATCGATGTCGCTGCCGCCACGCGTTCCGGCATCGTTGTCATGAATACCCCTGGCGGCAACACAGTCAGCACGGCCGAGCACACGATCACCTTGCTCATGGCGCTCGCTCGGCACATCCCCGCTGCCGACAGCAGCATTAGGCAAGGAAAATGGGAACGCACCAGGTTCATCGGTACTCAGCTCGCCGGCAAGACGCTGGGGGTCATCGGCCTGGGCCGCGTTGGCCGGGAAGTGGCTCGCAGGGCAGCTGGCCTCGATATGAACGTTGTAGGTTACGATCCGTTCATGGCGCCGGACAAGGCCAGCCAGCTCGGCATCGAGAGTGTGCCGGACCTGAATCAACTGTTGCCACGCTGCGATTTTCTCACCGTGCACACCCCGCTCACTGACGAGACTCGTAATCTGATCGACGCTTGCGAACTCGCCATGATGAAGCCGCTGGCACGTGTGCTGAACTGCGCCCGTGGCGGCATCGTCAACGAGGAAGCGCTGGCGGAAGCGCTGGGAACCGGCCACTTAGCTGGCGCCGCTCTGGACGTATTCGTGCAGGAGCCGCCACCGCGGGATCACCCCTTGTTGAAGCTGCCCAATGTCGTTGTGACTCCGCACCTTGGAGCCTCGACGGCGGAAGCGCAAGCCTCCGTAGCGCGCGAAGCAGCTCAGCTTCTCGTCGATTTTCTCAAGCGCGGTGTGGTGCAATTTGCAGTCAACATGGCGGCCGTGGATCGAACCGAGTTGGAAGAGCTGCGGCTCTACGTGGATATGGCGCGGCGGCTGGGGTTGCTGCATGCCCAGATGTGCCAGGGGGCGATCCAGCGTGCGGAGCTGAGTTACCGTGGCGAGGTGGCGCGCCGCAGCACCCGGCTCGTGACGGCGGCGTTCGCTGCGGGGCTGCTCGAACACGGCCTCGCCGAATCCGTGAACATCGTTAATGCCGAGCTGCTGGCACGCGAGCGGGGCATCGACATTGTCGAGCAGACCAACCCGCGCAAGGGCGATTTCGGCACGCTCATCAAAGCGGATGTCGTCACCGAGAAGAAAGTCTACACGGCGGCCGCGACCCTGTTCGGCAATCAATTCCTGCGCTTGGTGCAGATCGGCCCCTATCATCTCGACTCGTTCCTGGATGGGATCATGCTGATCTTCACCCATCATGACGTTCCAGGACTGATCGGCTTCATTGGCACCATTCTCGGCAAGCACCAGGTCAATATTGCCCAGATGACCGTCGGCCGGCAACTTCCTGGCGGCGAGGCCATTGCGATCTTGAACCTGGACAGTCTGCCGCCCGAAGATGCTATCCGGGAGGTACGCGCGCACCCGAAGATTAGCGGTCTCAGCGTGGTCAAGCTGCCAGCCGCGGGAGCGATGCCTGCCTGGTTTGGCTGAGAGCGGAAAGACTGCGTCCAAAAGCACGAGGAGAACGACCGGCAGACGTCATCGTTTTCCGTGGTTTTTTCGGGGATGTCTGGCGGCGGCTAGTGCTTTGTCACAGCTTAATGTTCGGGTAGACCGATTTCAGTTTTGTTCGGAAAACATGGACTGCGGCGCTTTTTCGCCGCTTTTGTTTTTCCTTGCTGTAGCAAACCAAAAGCGGCGGCAAGGCGCCGCACTCCAAAGGTGCGGGCCCGCTAGACGTTGCAGATGCGGAAGCCTTGCGCCAGCGAGGCCAGCGGCTCCCTCTTCGGAATAAATTCCTGGCCGAGGTAGCCTTCGTATCCTGTTTCCAGGATCGCTTTCACAATCGCGGGATAGTTCAGTTCCTGGGTCTCGTCGATCTCGTTCCGGCCGGGGACGCCTCCAGTATGGTAGTGCGCAATGTAACCCTTGTAATCGCGGATCGTGCGAATGACGTCTCCTTCCATGATCTGCATGTGATAAATGTCATACAGAAGACGGAATCGGGGCGAGCCGACTTTTTTCACGAGATCGACTCCCCACTTCGTGCGATCGTACATGTAATCCTTGTGATCGATTTTGCTGTTCAGGCCCTCCATGCAGATCGTGACCTTTTTCTCCTCCGCGAAACCAACGACGTTCTTCAGACCGAGCACGCAATTCTCCAGGCCCTCGTCGTCCGCCATGCCGCGTCGATTGCCGGCCATGCATATGACATTCGGGAGCCCCTCAGCAGCTGCGAATTCGATGTTACTGCGCAGCTGCTTCTCGATTCCTTCATGATACTGCTTGCGGTTGAGGCCGTTAGGAATGGACACTCGGCCGAGCATCGCGCACGTCAGCCCGTAGGGTTTGACGATCTTGAACTCTTCCTGAGTCAGAAGTTCGATCGACCGGTAGCCCATCTTCGCGGCCGCGGCTGCCAGGTCTTCCAACCTGATGCCGCCATAGCACCAGCGACAAATCGACTGCTTGATTTTGCCCTTGGAGTTGGTATCCGCTGCGGCGTGCGCTCGCAGAGTAGAGGCAGAAAGAGTGGCAAATGCTCCTGCCCCGAGCGCTTTCAGAGCAGAACGGCGGTTCCAAGAATTGCCCGATTTCATGTTAATCTCCTTTGCATTTATGCTGTTGTTAACACGGCCTTCTTCCTACCGTCAGCCGGTCGCACCTTTGGGTAGTAGCTTAAGCTGGCAGCTTGAGCTACGAGAAAACTGATACCGGATTGGTAAGGTGAGACACTACCCAGCATTGTACCTATTATCGAAATGGCGGCATCGCGCAGATCGACCGGGTTCACTTCTGACATTGACCTGGAATTTCGCTCAGAGTAAGTAACATTCGGTTGCGACAATAATCTCAGCGCAGCAGGATGGTCCGCCGGGGGGGCCGCTCGTGACATCACACCAACCGGACCCAAGCATCTTGTTAGTCGAGGACGATGCGACTACTCGTGATGCGATGATCCTCATTCTGAAGGAAGAGGGCTACTCGGTCGCCAGTGCGGCCAACGGTCGGGAAGCGCTCGCTCACCTGCGCGGCCCCCACCGGCCAAAGCTCATTCTACTGGATCTCATGATGCCGATCATGAACGGTTGGGAGTTCTGGATAGAACACCAAAAAGATCCTGCCTTGAAAGCTATCCCGGTCGTCGTCGTCTCGGCCGACGGGAATCTGCCGCAAAAGGCTGCCCCGAATGGCGTCGCGGACTATCTTCGCAAGCCGGTCGACGTCGAACTGCTTCTGGACACCGTACAACGCTACTGTTAGCGTGCGTGGCCACGTCCTCCTTCGGCTCAATTGTCCGGGCTGCAAGCAGCCATTCATTTCGCTCGCGCTTGTGAGAGCCAAATCTCTGCCTCAAGACGATAGAATTCCACGGCAGGAACTTCGATCGCCGCGGCGGCGCCAGACCGAAGCCTGTTTTTGACAGAATCCTCCACCGCCTTCATTCTATTCCAGTGCCCGGCGTAAGCTGCTTCCTCGTCCGCCTTTCCTTTTGCCGCATCGCGCTGCGCATCCAGCCAGCGTCGCGACCAAAGATAGATCCTGTCCACATCGCGCGTTCGCGCTTCGCGGTAAAGCAAGGCCGTCTCTTCATATGCCTTCCGCGCTGCGGTGACGCGCGCGTCCGCCAGTTTCTGGACCGTTGGCACATCTTTCGTGGCAGCCTTCTCGGCCAAAGCTCCCGCTAGAAAGAAACCGACGGCCAGTCCCAGAATCATGAGAGGTTTGCGGGCAATTGCCATTTTGTCTCCTTCTGGTCTGCCGTTGTTGGCCTACGCGAAACGTTTCGATTGCCGGCAACTACCCGTTGCAGCAAGTGCCTCGGTTGACCAAGGGCGTTCGCGGCTAAAGGGTGAATTGATCCGCGCTCGCCAAAAATCGGACATAATTCCACGATATCTTGGTTTTTGACGATTGCTAGGGCGAGCATCCCTAGGGCGCTGAGGAGGATTCATTGGAAACCTTCGGCTTGCAATCCGTTTCATCCAGGTCGAGAGTCAAGTACTGGTGAATGACGATGGAGGTGACCGGCAGTCCGTAGCACAAGCTCTCAGCTTGTGCTACAAGAGTGCCATTGGCGACGGGGCGTGGTAAACTCGTGGTTTGGGTCTGGCGGCGCACGTTAGACACAAGTTCCTCCGTCTGTTATTGGCCAGGCGACAGTGGTAAGGGGTCAGTGGCATGTTTTCGCCAGCGCCTTCAGCCCTCCGAACGGGAGTCTGCCGTTGGGAACGGTGATATCGCTCGTCTATCGAATGGCCGCGACAACAGGCTGGATGAGAACACGCGGGCTTGCATGGTTCGGCTCCTGGGAGGTACGGACGATGAAGCGCATACCGGCTGGCATGTGCATCGTGGCTTGTCTATGTCTATTCGGCGGTCTGCCAAAACTCGCCGCAGACGAGATCCCGCAACCCTACCGGCGGGCGGTCGATAGAGGCCTGGAGTGGCTTGCCAAGGCGCAGCAGCGCGACGGCCACTGGGAAGCCGTTGGCGGCGCCTATCCCGTGTCGATGACCGGCCTCAGCGGCGTCGCTCTCCTGATGGAAGGGAGCACGCTCCGGGATGGAAAGTACCAGGACAATCTACGGCGGGCTACGGATTGGCTGATGAATTGCACGCAGCGCAGCGGTCTCATCAGCCCACTAAATGGCCAGGGCAGGGGATACATGCATGACCATGGCTACGCTCTGCTCTTTCTTGCCATGGTCTTTGGCGAAGAGGAGGACTCCGAGCGCCGCAAGAAGCTGGAGGACTGTTTGACTCGAGCCGTGGCATTTACAGGAAAAGCGCAAACGGGGCGCGGCGGCTGGGGTTACGTCTCCAGCGCGGATGGCGGCGGGGCTGACGAAGGGTCGGTCACGGTCACGCAGGTGCAGGCCCTGCGTGCTTGCCGGAACGCCGGTGTCGTCGTCCCCAAGGAGATCATCGACAAAGGGATGACTTATCTAAAAAACTGCACAACGGGCCACGGCGGTGTGACCTACACGATTAGCGGCGGAGGAGAACGGCCAGCCCTGACCGCGGCGGCAGTCGCGTGCGCCTTCAACTCCGGCGATTACGACTCCCCGCTTGTCAAACGCTGGCTGAAGTACTGCCAGTCAACTCTGCCCCAGGTGGGCCACGCCCGCATGGGCCACGACGAGTATACTCAGTATTACTGGGCGCAATGTCTCTACATGCTCGGCGACAAGGGCTGGGCCAAGCTCTTCCCCGATTCGGACTCCGGCGAACCGCTGACCTGGAGCAAGTATCGTAAGGCCTCCTTCGATTACTTATCCGGAGCGCAGAGCGCGGACGGCAGCTGGTCCGGCAGCGGCAGTTGGGGATCCATCGGCGCTGTGTACGCAACCGCCATGTCCCTGACGATCATGCAACTGGACAAAGCCTGTTTGCCGCTTTACCAGCGGTAACTAAGGGTGTCCGGACACACCGAAGGAGCGCTTGAAAGCATGAGCATCGAAGCCACCCCTGCCCCCAGTTTCCGAAAGTCGCGCTCTGCACTCATCCTCACGTTCATGGGTTTCTTCTCGATGGCAACAATTTCCCTGGCTGGGACCCCGCCGGAGAATCGTTTTCCCGAAGTTGCGAAGCTACCATCTCAAGTAGATCTTCCTGACCCACTGGTCATGCTGAGCGGCACGCGCGTGACCACGAAGGAGCAATGGATGCGCGTGCGGCGGCCGGAGCTGGTGGCCTTGTTCGAGCACTACATGTACGGCCACGCGCCTCCGGCTCCCGCAACTGTCGCTGCCGTGATCGAACGGGAGGATGCTCGGCTATTTGACGGCAGAGCTACCAAGAAGGAAGTCACTCTCACCGTTGGGCCGCCGGATTGCCCCAAGATCCATCTCCTGCTGATTGTCCCAAACGCCAGAAAGGGCCCGGCGCCAGTTTTTCTGGGGATGAATTTCTGTGGCAACCACGCCCTGCTCAAGGATGCAACCGTCGCACTGCCGACGTGCTGGATGTACGACAAATATCCGGGTGTCAAAGACCACCGGGCGACCGAGGCAGGCCGCGGCTCACAGAGCGATGTGTGGGCAATCGAGCAGTCCATCGAGCGCGGCTACGCCGTCGCCACCTTTTACAACGGAGACATCGATCCAGACCGGCCGGATGTTCGCGAGGGCATCCAAGGGCATTTTGCAAGGGGGAAATACGACTGGGGCACGATCGCCGCCTGGGCTTGGGGGCTGCAACGCGTCGTCGATTACCTGGTCACGAATCACGACATCGACAAAGACCGCATTGCGGTGGTCGGCCACTCGCGTCTGGGAAAAGCAGCGCTGCTTGCGGGGGGGGTTGACGAGCGCATCGCCCTCATCATTGCTCACCAAGCCGGTTGCGGCGGCTCCGCGCCCAGTCGCAGCAAAGTGGGTGAGTCGGTCAAGCAAATCAACGATCATTTTCCACACTGGTTCAGTCGCAGGTTCAAGGAATTTAACGACCATCCCGATCGGCTGCCCTTCGATCAGCATTGCCTGGTAGCGATTGCCGCCCCTCGGCCGGTCTTGTTTACGAATGCCGTCGAGGACGTTTGGGCCAATCCGGCAGGACAGTTCGACGTCTTGCAAGCAGCCGACGCCGTCTACCGACTTCTCGAACTTCCCGGCATAGATGCCAGGGAGACGCCGCCGACAAGCAAGCTGGTCGATAGCCCACTGGGCTACCACATGCGCGCTGGTGGGCATGCGATGGGGAAGTCAGATTGGCTGGTGTTCCTCGAGTTTGCCGACAAGCATCTTCCCAAAGCAAGGCAGGCAACTTCCCGGCCCCCGACGAGACACTAGCCGTTGCCGAATTCAATATGATTGGTTTTAGACGACTATCGCATGGGCACAGAAAGTGCACCGGAGCAATCGGGCGAATTCGACAGCAAGCAGTGCCACCACTGGTTTTCGATCCGTTCACCTAATGCTGGAAGGGAGGCAATTCAATGGGAAAGAACGACGGAATGAAATTGGCAGAACGTGAGAAAAACGCCTTTGAGACTCCGACTGATCTCAGCCGCAAGGGTGTCCAGGAGATTTCAGGTGCCCTTCGGCCATTGCTCGCCGACGTGTTCGCGCTTTATGTGAAGACAAAGAACTTCCACTGGCATATGAGCGGAAGCCACTTCCGTGATTATCACCTGCTTCTGGACGAGCATGCCGACCAGATCTTTGCCATGACGGACGACATTGCCGAACGTGCGCGCAAGATCGGCGCAACCACGCTCCATTCCATCAGCGATATTTCGCGACACCAACGACTGAAAGACAACAATGAAGAATCTGTTACTCCCCAGGACATGCTGGCGGAGCTTTGTGCCGACAATCAGCAGCTGACGCGCCATCTGCGATCCACGCACGATATCTGCGATGAGCATAAAGACGTCGCTACTGCCAGCTTGATCGAGAACTGGATTGACGAGACCGAGCGCCGGACCTGGTTTTTATCGCAGATCGTAGGTGAACGCTAGCGAATCGGTCGAGCGCGTGCATCAGGCCTGCCGGTCCGAGTGAGCACCCAACAATGAATCGCCTCAAGGGTAAGGTGGCCATCATCACGGGCGGAGGCCAGGGGATTGGCCGGGCCACTTGCGAACTGTTTGCTGAGGAAGGGGCGTCGGTAGTTATTGCCGAACGCCACCTCGACACCGGCCAGGCAGTGGCGACGGCCATCAATCGCGCTGGCGGCCGGGCTCTGTTCGTGCAGACCGAGGTAACCGATGATCAGAGCATTCGCCGCATGGTCGGCGAGGCAGTAAATGCCTTCGGCCGGATCAATATCCTGGTCAACAATGCTGGCGTCTTCGTATTAAAAGGAATCGAAGCGACCGTGGAAGATTGGCGGCACGTGCTCGATGTGAACGTGATGGGCCCGGCCCTGGTGGCCAAGCACGTGGTGCCGGAAATGCGCAAAGCCGGGGGTGGCGCTATCGTCAACCTAGGCTCCATTTCGAGCTTCATCGCCCAGCCGCAATTTGTCACTTACAACGCCAGTAAAGGAGCCATCGCTAATATGACGCGCTGCATGGCACTGGACCTGGCGGCCGACAATATCCGCGTGAACGCCGTTTGCCCGGGCACCGTGTGGACGCCGATCGTGGAACGGCTCACGAAGGAGAAAGGTTTAGACCGGGCCGCCGCCGACCAGCATCCCGACTTTGGCGCGTCCCACATGATCAAACGCCTGGCGGAACCGCGCGAGATCGCCTACGCCATTTTGTTTCTGGCGTCCGACGAAGCCTCGTTCATCACGGCCGAGAATCTGATGGTGGATGGTGGATACGTGGCGAAATGAGAAGAATCGTGCTTTGCTCGTCCACGTCATAGTTTCCGGCTGTCGCCATACACATCCTCACTCAGGAGGACGACCATGACCACGCATCTCTTGGTGTCAGCCGTCGCTGCAGGAATGGTGTGTTGCATAAGCGCGCGCGCCGCCGACAATGCTCCCACCTGGGACAAAACCAAGGCCAAAGCACGTCTGGACGAGCGCACTGCATTTTGGTTTCAGAACGGCAAGCTGCTCGACACCGATGCTGCCGGCAAGGTTGCTTGCCTCTGCTGTCACACGACTGTGCCCTATGCCCTGGCCCGGCCCGCGCTGCGGAACGCGCTGGGCGAAAGCGAGCCTGCCCCATTGACACGACTCCTGAAGGATACCGCTCGCCGCGTACGCAGCAGCGAAACCCATCAACTGCTCTACGACGATAGTGCAACGAAGCAGGCGGAATCGCGGGGCACCGAGGCGGTCCTCAGCGCGCTGATTCTTTCGATCAACGACGATAGCCGGGGTTTGATGAAGCCGAGCCCGGCCACGCTGCAGGCCATCGAGCGCTTGTGGAAACTGCAGCGGCAAAATGGAGATCGGCCTGGCGGTTGGGATTGGCTTCGCTTTGGTCTGGAACCGTGGGAGTCGGCCGACGCCGAGTACTATGGGGCAGTCTTGGCCGCATATGCCATCGGTAACGCACCGGGCTACTATGGGTCGGACGCCCACTTGGAGCCGCGCGTCGACCTGTTGCGCAACTATCTGAAGAGTCGGTACGCCAACCAGAACCTCCACAACCGAATTTGGCTGCTCCTGGCTTCGGCGCGCTTGACGGGACTCCTCGCCCATCAGGAGAGGCAAGACTTGATTCAGGAGATCAAGAAGCGCCAGAAGGATGGAGGGTGGACCCTCAAGAACCTCATGTCCGCCAGTTCCGTCGCAGCAGCATCGAAACGCCGGCTCGCCCCTGAAACCGACCTGCCTGACAGCTATGCCACCGGGCTCACCGTCTACACGCTGCGAAAGGCCGGGGTTCCCCGCGGGGATCCCAATCTGCAGGGCGGCGTGTCCTGGCTGAAGAAGAATCAATTGCCGCAAGGCGCCTGGCCGGCACTATCGATCAACAAGAAACGTGGGGAAGATGATTTTGCCTACTGGTTCATGTCGGACGCGGGGACGGCATGGGCCGTCATGGCCCTGATCGCAGCAGAGTAGGGATATCTGCAATGCCGCGTCCTTATGACCCATTCCCTCGCCGCCTCCGTTTGAGACGCCGACCGTCTAGGGCAAGCCAAGAGAATTTCGATGCGGCCTGAACGCGCGCTGACCAGCGTAATGTTTCCCTCCGCAACCGTCGCTTCAAGCAAGCAGTCGTAGAAGCCTCGTGCAAATCACTTCGCCTTCGTTCAACGTGACCTATGTTTAATGTGGGACAAGCCCTGTCTCAAGAGGAGTGGAGATCGACCATCAGCGGGTGACCAGCTTCTCCCGGTCATTGCCAGCATCCCGGGAATACCGGCTTTAGCAACGGAGCGAGCCGGCGACAGGTCTCAACGTGATCGCAAGCGAGCTACGATCGCAATCGAACCCACATCGCTGGCGATTTCCTTCGCACTCCTTCAGCTACGAGTCGGCTAGCCCTTCCACGAACAATCATTCCGGACTTTGGACATCCGGTCGCCCCGGAGCTTGTGGCGGATTCCAGTGATAAATCGCGTTTCTCTTTGGGCAGCATCGACATGAGTCACGCCTCGCGCCACAAGGCAGATGAGACTTCGGCAGGCAAGTCTGGCGCCGAGCCCTCCGATCAGTCCCTGCTGCGTCGTTTTCAGCGTGGCAGCGATGACGCAGCTACGCAGATTTATTTGCGCTATGCGGGGCGAATCCGCGCGCTTGCAAGCGCGCGTTGCGCAGGGGAGTTGGCAAGGAGGATGGATGCAGAGGACGTCGTGCAATCGGTCTTTCGTAGCTTCTTTCAAGCGGCCAAGCGCGGCCATTACGATGTGCCCGCTGGCGAAGAACTCTGGAAGATCCTGCTGGTGACCGCATTGAACAAGATGCGCTCCAAACGCGCTTTTCATCGGGCCGCCAAGCGCGATGTTCGTTTGACCCCCAATGGCATGGAAATCCAGGGTGCCGCTCATTGCAGCAAACAGGATGATGCCCACTTCCATTTTCTCCAGATGGTTGTCGACGAGGCACTGCAGAAGATGCCCGCGCCACACGCACGGATGGTGGAGCTGCGCATCCAAGGATACCAAATTGCACAGATCGTCGAGCAAACGGGCCGTTCCAAGCGGTCGGTAGAACGAATCCTTCAAGAGGCTCGCAATCTCTTGAAAGTGGCTCTGTCTGAAGAGGAGTAGCATGCTTTTGAACGTAGCGGATCGGCCATCCCCTTGCCTCGATGACTTTGTCGCAGCTTTCGAATTCGCCCAAGAAGGCGGTCGCAAGGAGCCATTGACGGCCTTTCTTCCCGGTCGGGAACATCCGCTCTACAGGCTGGTCCTGCCCGAACTCATCCGGGTCGAGATGGAATATGCCTGGCGGCGCGCGCAGCCGAAGCACCTGCAAGAATACCAGGAAGCCTTCCCCGAGCTTTTTCAGGCGAAGGAAGCCTTAGCTGCGATTGCTTTTGAAGAGTATCGTTTGCGTCGCCAAGCAGGCGAGAAGCCCTCGCTGCAGGAATATCGACAGCACTTCGGCATCGATACGAGCACCTGGCCCAACCCTGATTCCTTTTGCGCCTCAAATTCGCAAGAACGCGCGAGCGAATCTTGCGAGTGCAGCGATAGCGCGCGCCAGAGAGCGGGACTCGGGGGCAGTGGAATCGCTCAGGCCTGGTCCGTCAGCCTCGATGCAGCTGCGCGTGCCTATCAACGCTTCTACACGAATCACGGCGATGCCAATGACCAATCGTTCGAGAATTGGTGCCAGGGATTGGACGTTGAGCGAGTTCCGGTACAGTTCTTTACGCAGGCACATTTCTCCAATCCGCGCGCTGCCGCTCGGCTGGCCGAGGCATTGACCACTTTTCCCGACATCGGCACCGAGTTTCTCGGATTTCGTCTGATCGATGAGCTGGGAAGGGGTGCATTCGGCCGGGTCTACCTGGCGGAACAGTCGGAGTTGGCGGGGCGTTTTGTCGCCCTGAAGGTGGCGACTGACATCCTTGGTGAATCACAGACTCTCGCCCAGCTTCAGCATACCAATATCGTGCCGATTTATTCGATGCACCGCACCGGCCCTTTTCAGGCCGTTTGCATGCCCTATTTTGGGGCTACCACTCTGGCCGATGTGCTCCGGCAAGTCGAACAGGAAGAGTCTATCCCCATCTCAGGGAAGGTGCTCGTCAGTACGTTGAACGACCGCAAGGGCTCGACCCGTTTGCCAGTTGACAGCAGCGCGCCTTACCTCGAGCCCACGACCAGATTGCAGAACGAGGCGCCCGCGACACCGCCTCAAGTTACCCAGGCATCGGGCAAAGGCGATGGCGCGATCATTACGCTGAATATGCTTGAACGTTTCAGCTATGTCGAGGCAATCCTGTGGATCGCTGCCCGGCTGGCAGACGGATTGGCTCATGCCCACGAACGAGGGATTCTACATCGCGACCTGAAGCCCGCCAACGTCCTGCTGACCGACGAGGGACAGCCGATGTTGCTGGACTTCAACCTGGCGACCGACACCAAGACGAACGCCCTGCCTGCCGCAGCTTCGATAGGAGGGACGCTGCCTTACATGTCGCCGGAGCACTTGCGGGCATTCCGCGGCTCTTCCGCCCCTGTAGATGGCCGTAGCGATGTCTACTCCTTGGGCGTAATCCTCTATGAACTCCTTGCCGGCAAGCATCCCTTCCGGTCGTACGGCGGCCTGACGAGTGAAATCCTCGATGACATGATTCAGGATCGACTCGACCCGGCAACCCCACTGCAAACTCGTAACCCGGCCGTGTCGCCCGCAGTCGCATCGATTGTCCACCGTTGTCTCGCGGCAGAGCCTACTAAGCGTTACCAAAATGCCCGGCATCTCCAGGAAGACTTGGAGCGTCATCTACAGAACCTGTCGCTGAAGCATGCGCCCGAGCCATCGCTCACCGAAAGGAGCCGCAAGTTTCTGCGAAGGCACCCCGCCCTCACGTCCTTGACGAGCATGGCTGTGGTTGCAGCCGTCGTCATCGCGGCGCTCACTGCGGGTTTTGTAGTCCGAGGACAGAGCGTGGCCCGCCAGGAGGCACTCGACTCGCTCAACGGCCTGCAGGACAACCTGCGCAATGCCCAAACCCTTCTCAGTTCGCGCGAAATCGAGAAGGAACAGTTGCATGAGGGAATCGAAGAATGCCGTGCTGGGCTAAAGCGTTTCAACGTCCTCGACAATCCCGACTGGCGAAACTCCAGGGCTGTCAGATACCTGAGCGATGTCGATCAAGCCAAATTGCGCGCAGAAGCAGGCGAACTGCTGCTGCTGTTGGCGCACGCGACTTCACAGATCGCAGGATATGAGTCGAAGCCATCGGATCGAAACGATCAGATCCAGGTAGCCCTGGGTTACGCCGAGCTGGCGGAAACGAGGGCCGGCAAAGGTATGATGTCGCGCGCCCACTGGATGCAACAGGCCGAGTTGGCCGATCTCCTGGGCAATTTCAAGGAGGCGAAACGTCTGCGGGATGCAGCGGCAGAGACTCCCATCCGAACTGTTCGGGACCTCTATCTGACTGCACATGCACTGGCGAAGGATGGAGAGTTTCGCGAGGCACTACCCTTGCTCATCGAGGCGACGCAGCGCGATCCGCAGAACTTCCCTGCCTGGAGCGTGCGTGGCAACTGTCATGACGCCCTGGCTCAGGACGCGGACGCGTTGGCTGCCTATGCAGCCTGCATCGCATTGCGGCCGCAATCCCCTTGGCCCTGGTACAACCGTGGCCTGTGCTACCTGAGACAAAAACATTACGAACGATCCTCTGCAGATTTCGATCGAGCGATCGCGCTGCGTCCTGACCTGGCGGATGCCTTCATCAATCGTGCCCTGGCAAAGGAAGGGTTGGCCGACTTCCCGGGAGCGATTCGTGACCTCTCGCAGGCACTGGAACTGGGCACGCCCCGGACGCGGGTCTACTTCATGCGTGCTTATGCTCGCGAAAAGGCGCTCGACCTCGAAGGCGCCAAGGATGATATGGAGAAAGGATTACTGCTTATGCCGGCCGACGAGAAAAGCTGGATTGCCAGAGGCGAGGCCCGCATGGGCGACAATCCTTTTGGGGCGCTGACTGATTTTGACAAGGCCCTGGAGATCAACCCACGGTCGATCGATGCCCTGCAGGACAAGGCACATGTGCTTGGCGAAAAACTGGGACGCGACGAAGACGCCGTCCGCGTCCTGAACAAAGCTGTTTCTCTGAACCCGGACTTCGTGCTAGCCCGCGCCGGTCGGGGAGTGCATCTGGCCCGTCTGGGGAAACGCGCTGCCGCATTGGCGGATGCAGAAGAAGCAGTGCTCCTCGATGGCCGACCTCCCAACCTCTATCAGGTCGCCTGCATATATGCCCTGACCTCTCGCCAGAACCCGGCAGACAGGTTTCGGGCGTTCTCACTCCTGGCGGCGGCCCTGCGCAGCGGCTACGGACTCGATATCGTCGATCAGGACACGGATCTAGATCCTATCCGCAACGAGCCTGAGTTCCGGCGGGCGGTCGAGGCGGCACACAAACTCCAGGAGCAGCCGGCGCACAAGGCGACGAATCGTGGCTAAGGATCTGCTTCATATAAGGCGATGTGCATGCGAGCACAAAGATTCGATTCGTCAACTTGACAAGTCTGTGTTTTTGAGCCACTTTTTTCAAACGGTGTGAGATGCCCGCGCATTCGGGACATCAGGTCCTGATGCGGCGGAAAAGTTACGAGACCTCTTCATCCTCGAAACGGCAAACCCGTCGTGAGGCGGGGGCGCAATGCCATGGGCTTGCCATAACTACCACAAGTAGTGACCAGGCCGCCAGGCTGCCGAAAGGATGGGCGGAGACCGCGTGACGTAGGGCGCTCGCACGGCCCACGTCGCATGGGTCCCCTCCGCCAGCGCTTTCGCCCGGGAGAAGAGGATTCATGCGAAAGATCAATCCACCATTCGCTCGCCGCTTCGCACTCTTCACCAATTGCTACCGGTTTCCTGGATAATCGACCAACCGATTGGCGGACTGCACCTGCCAATTCGGTTTCTCCCTGGTAGGCAGCGATGTGGAACCCCTGCCCGCAAGCGTCTTCGGGAGAGGAAGCGCAGCCCTCTTCCGTCCGCCTCCGTTGACGCCCTGGACGAAATGTGCAGCGTGGCACTCGTTTTCTAGCGAAAGTAACAGAGTTTAGAGGCATTCAATGAAGAAACGACGACCGCTTGTTGTGGAACACCTCGAAAGCCGTTTGACTCCCACCACATGGGGCGTCCCCTGGCCGGCTCCCCAACATTTGACGCTCAGTTTTGTGCCCGATGGCACCGAAGTTGGCGGTGCGCCAAGCAATCTGTTTCAAACGATGAACGCGCAAGCTCCCACCAGCACCTGGGAGACGGCGATTTTGAAGGCATTCCAGACATGGGCGGCCACTGCGAATATCGACATCAGTGTCGTGGCGGACGGTGGCGAACCCCTTGGAACCACCGGCGCACCACAGGGCGAGCCGCGCTTCGGGGACATCCGCATCGCTGCCCGCCCGGGAACAAACGATGTGGCGGCGACTTCTTCGCCGTTCGATTGGACCGGCACGACTTGGGCTGGCGATGTCATCCTCAATAGCTCGATGAATATCGGCGTCGGCAGCCAGTCCCAGTACGATCTTTACACGGTTGCCCTCCATGAAGCCGGGCATGTCCTTGGTTTTCCTGCCAACGATGACCCTCAGTCGATCATGTACCAGACGTATGAGGGGGCAAGCAACGGCCTGAGCCCGGAGGATATCGCGGCCGTTCAGGCCCTTTACGGAGCGACGATCCCCGAACCCAACCACAACGGCAGTTTCGGCTCGGCGACGCAGCTGGGCCTGCTTGCCAGCACCGGCTCGACTGTCTCGGGCGCGCTGAACACGTCAAGCGATGTGAACTATTACAAATTCGTGGCCCCGCTCAGCCTGGGGCTCATCAACCTGAATGTACAACTGCAGACCTCGGCAAATAGTATGCTCGAGTCTCAGGTGACGATCTACAACGGCGCGCATCAGGTTGTCGGCTCGGCGACCGCCATGAGCCCGGTCAATGGCAACCTGTCGATTCCGATTACCGGGCTCTGGCCGCTCAGCACCTACTATGTGAAAGTGACCAGTGCCACGAACACCGTCTTCGGGGTCGGCAGCTATCAACTGTCCATAAATTCGCTAGTGCCGCTGTCTTCGCTGGTCAACGAGCTCGGCTCGAGCTTGAATAATCTGAGCACCAGCTTGATAACTAATTTGGATCTAAACGGTTCGCCGCTGACGGCCACGCTCCTTAGCCCCGTGACAGGGCTTGTTTCGCCAACCGATCCGCGCTTCGACGCCTTTATCACCGGCAGCATCGCCCAATCCAGTTACGTGGATTACTACCGTATCAGTGCTCCCGGATCGAACACCAGCGGGCCAGTCACGCTGACTGCGATGGCCTGGGGGATCGACTACCCCAACCCGCTCCATCCGATCATCCATATCTTTGACGCCAATGACAATCCCTTGCCAGTTCAGGTCATCACCAATGGCGGCGGCACCTACACGATTCAATTGACGAACGTGCAGCCAAATACGAGCTACTTCGTCGAGATAATGCCCATGAATTCCAGCGGCAGCAATAGCACAGGAAATTATGCCCTGGCAATCGACTTCCACACAACGGCGCCGGTTACCCTGCAGACTTTTGGAAGCAATCAGCTGTCCCAATCGAATCCGCAGGACAGTGCCGCCTTGGTGGTAAGCCAGACCACTCTATTCCACTTTGCGCTCGCCGCCGACGCCGACAGCTCGGACGGCGCCGTGAATGTGACCATGACCATTACCGACCAGAATGGAAACGTGCTCTTCAACCTTACTAGCCAGGCCGGAAAACCGTCTTCCACTGGCGACATCTACTTGCAAGTGGGGTCCTACACGATCACCTACGCTGCGCAGGCCGTGAACGGCGGGGCCATCCCAGCCGTCGAATATTGGCTGGAAGGAGAAAGTGACAGCGGGCCGATTGGTGCCATGGCCAGCAATTCCACGAACGCGCCCGTCGGGCCTTCAAACGGCTCAGGCGGTTACACGTACACGGGATCGTCTTCCGGGGGCGGCTCCTCGGCGAGCGGGCCTAAGTACTACTAATGCGCCAGTCGACGGGTCCGGTCACGGGTGCAGCCGGCTCGACCGCAGTGCGAACATTCGGCCTGCACTCGCTGACGTGCATTTTTAGGCCGCTGAAGGGGCCTGAGATTGCGAAGTCCTTCCGGAATCAGCGGGTGCCAGAGCACTTACGCCTGTCGGTGCCCCATTCGGCGAGGATACGCTTTTCATCTCCCGCGCAAGGCAATCCGGGCAGATGCCGTGACTGAATTTGAGATCGGAGTGACTGAGAAAATAGCCTTCCAGCTGCTGCCAGTAATCATGATCATCGCGAATCTTCTTGCATTAGCAGCAAATCGGCAGCAAGCCTTTGAGTTGTCTGACATGCGCTAAGGCAAGCTCCAGGTCGCGCACGCGCTCGGCCAAGTTGTGCTGGAGTTCAAGCATGCTGATGCCCACGTTGACGCGGGCGCGTAACTCGTCGGGATCGAATGGCTTCGTGAGGTAGTCGTTGGCTCCTGCCTGCAGGCCGCTCACGATGTTCTGCTTGCCTCCCTTCGCCGTCACGAGCAGGATGTAGGGTGGCTTCGAACTCGGCACCGCGCGCAGCCTGCCACAGACCTCGACGCCGTCCAGCTCCGGCATGTCCCAGTCAAGTATGGCCAGAGGCGGCGCGTCAGCTCCGTGCAGCGCCTGCCATGCCGCCATGCCGTCGCTTACAGCGACGACCTCGTGTCCCCAGTCGGTGAGCAGTCCTTCGAGCATACTTAGGGAAACACACTCGTCGTCGGCGATAAGAATCTTCAAGCGAGGCCCTCCTTTTCCCAAGCTGACAGCGCTTCGTGGAAGCGACCAAACTCGCTTTCCAAGATCGTCAATTCCTGTTCCGCCACGGTCAAGTTCCCCTGCTGTCCCAATGTTTCCAATCGCAGGGCAGCCTGAAAGGCCCCGATCGCACCCAGGTTGGCCACTGCGCCTTTAGCCGTGTGCGCCGCCCGTGCTAGCGCCTGGGCATTGCCTTTAGCAACCGCTTCTTGCATGGCTGCCAGGAGGCGGGGGCTCTCGTTGCGGAACATGCCGATGAATTTCTGCAAACGGTGCTTATCGTTGCCAACCCGCGTCAGCACGGCAGCACGGTCCAGATCGGGGCTGGGAGCCACATGGAGCTGGGCGCAGGGGATTACTTCTGGTTGCCGCCGCGCGCCGTTTTGGCAAACTGCATTGGGGACAAGGACGCCGGCCATTACCGCATCGAGTTCCTCCTGCTGAATTGGCTTGGCGACATAAGCATTCATACCTGCTGCCAGGCAGCGTTCTCTGTCGCCCTTCATGGCCAAGGCGGTCATGGCAATAATTGGCACGTGCCGTATGCTTGCGGGATCGTCTGCCAGGCTCGTTTCCTGGGCTCGGATGGCGGCAGTCGCTTCAAAGCCATCCATGACGGGCATGTGCACGTCCATTAAAACTAGATCGAACGTTTGCTGGGCCAGGATCGCCAGGGCCTCCTTGCCGTCGTTGGCAACCACGACCGTGTGCGCCAGGTCCTTGAGAATCTCAACGGCCACTACCTGGTTGATCGTGTTGTCCTCAGCGAGCAGGATCCGCAACGGCGGCTTGGAGCGCAACCGAAGGAGGGCAGAAGGCGTCACCGCGCTGACCTTGGGCTGCGACGCCAATTGCAGAGCCCGTGTAATCGACTCCAGAAGCTGCGACGGGCTGACCGGCTTCACCAGGTAGCAGGCGAGCCCCAGCTTGCGGCAGCGCGCAGCGTCGCCGCTTTGGTCCAGGGATGTCAGCATCATGAGGGTTACGTTGGCATAGCGGTCCTTGATTCTCTCGGCGAGCGTGAAGCCATCCATTTCCGGCATCTGGCCATCCAGCAATACCAGACGGAACTGTCGGCCGGCGGCCTCCTCCTTGGCCAGGGCCTCCAGCGCGGCGGCTCCACCGTCCACCGCGGTCGGCTTCATGAGCCATCGCGTCAACAGTTCCTGAAGGATGCGCCGGTTGGTGGCGTTGTCGTCAACAATCAGCACCGGCAAGCTGCGCAACTGAACCGGCAGCGGCACCGGGTCGTTGGGCGTGGCTGACTGAGACCGGCCAAAACGCGCCGTAAAATGGAACGTGCTTCCCTCGCCCTCCTTGCTCTCCACCCAAATCTGGCCGGCCATGGCTTCGACGAGCCGCTGCGAAATCGTCAGTCCCAGGCCACTGCCGCCGTATCTCCGTGTCGTAGACCCGTCCGCCTGGGTGAACATGGAAGACGGAGAGCTGTTTGCCCGGCGGGATGCCAATGCCCGTGTCGCGAACTGCAAAATGCAGACGTATGTTGTCTTGTGCACTGGCTTCTGGAAAGACCCGGACGACTACTTCGCCCTTCGAGGTGAACTTAATGGCGTTGCTGACCAGGTTGACGAGGACCTGGCGCAGACGGACCGGGTCGCCTACGAGGACGTCAGAGACGTCGGCGGACACGTCATAGGCTAGCTCCAGGCCCTTCTTGTGAGCACCCAGAGCGCAAGGGCGCAACATGCCGATCAGGGTGTCACGTAGCGAGAAGTTGATCGACTCGAATTCGAGTCTGCCCGCCTCGATTTTGGAGAAATCGAGGACATCGTTGATGACCCGCAACAACTGCTCCCCGGACTCCTTGACTGCGCCGAGATACTCGCGCAGCACCGGTGCGGGGTCCGCGCGCAAAGCCAGCTCCGTCATGCCGAGGATGCCGTTCATGGGCGTCCGGATCTCATGGCTCATGTTGGCCAAGAATTCACTCTTGGCGCGGCTAGCTGCTTCCGCAATATCCTTGGCCGCTTCCAATTCGCGCTCCCGGTCCTGCAATTCCGCAGTGCGCTGTTCGACCGTAAGCTCGATGCGTTCGTGGGTTGTCTCCAGCTCAGCTTGGCGATCAGCGATGGCCTTCATCTCCCGGACCCCTTGGAGACAAGCCCAGATCAAGAAAAGGTCTTCAAAAACCACCCAACCGACGTGCTCGGCCCAGCGCCATTCTGCTCCGGTGATGATGCCGTAAACGGATTGAGGCCAAAGTATTCCTCGCAACAGGTGATCGGCAGCCACGATAACTGAGGCAGTCACTAACACGGTCCAGTCGCGATAAAAAGCTAGGAATGCAAGGGAGCCAAAAACGTGAAAATGGGTTTCGATGCGCCCGCCGGTAAGGTGGATGAGCAAAGCTCCCATGAGCATCTGGGCTACGGCAATGCAGTGTCGCGTAATCAGGCTTCCTGGACACAATAACGCCAATACGATCGGCACACTGGTAATCGCGCCGCCGAGAAAGATTGCCGCCCAGAGATGAATGTGGATCTGACTGAATTGCCCGCTCCAGGTTCTTGGGGAGATCCACAGGGCAACTGCAATAGCAACAAGCCACTCAAACCCAAGGAGCCCGGCGAACAGGCGGTCCGTGCGTTGAAAGATACTTTGCCGGTGGCGCTGGAGGAGATCGTTGGCGCGCGCTGTCGCCTTCGCGCCCAATCTTTCGTCGTTCAGAGCCGTGGGCATGTTCGGTGTCCTATTGAGAGGAGGCAGGTGCCATGAATAAAGGACAGCCGAAGGTGGGAGTTTGGACGCGTTTTGCCTTGCGCCCCTTGAGCAGGTCGATAACCGACTGCACTCCGAGGTTGTCACCCTGATGCCCGCGCGCAGCGGTAATGCCGCCACTGAAGAGCAAATCGCCGTGAGCGTCGTACAAAAGGACATGCCCAGACGTCATGACTCCAAACCGTTTTGCCTCAATGCCGTCCTGGTCGCAACGTACGTGTGCTCCAGGAATAGCGGCTGCGCTGTGCCAGTTCCTGGTTTGCTCCCAGTTAGGCGAAAAAGTCTCTGGTTTGAAGAAGAGCACGTAGGTGCTTACAGCTTCTGAACAATTGTTCATTATTCGAGTTAATTCTTCAATGCTAGCGCTGGTACAGGGGCAATGAGGGTGCGCGAACATGACCAGCGTTGGAAGATTTGCCTTTCGAGGAATAGTGGTGGCACGCGGCCAAAACGTAGGCGTCATCGCCCTGGCCCCTGGCCTGACGGCGTAGTCCGTTAGTAGCAAGAAACCAGTGCCGACTGCGGCGATCCAGGAAACTCCGGTGATCCAAAGTCCTAGGCGACGGTTCAGCTGGCTTAGCATTGGTTTTCGCGTGTTGGAGTGATGATGGCGCAATTCATCGTCTTTTGTCACGACCCTCTCAACTCATCGTGTGTCGTCTAGCGATTGCTGGCCCGTACGATAGACCTCTGAATGGGCACTTCCTTTCCTGCCGCCTGCCACGTTATCCTTGTGACTGAAAGCTCCCCGGCCGAAACTCTTCCAACCAGGTGAACGGAAGTTAAGCTCGATCACCGCGGTCGCGCTACGGCGCCTCAACGACGCCGGACGCAATGCAATTCTAGGTGCGCAATGCCCGGCGTGCGTTGATCGCCCTGGGAGAACGAAGATAAACGCGATAGCTAGCGTGTAAAGGACGAGTCCGAACGGGCCGTGGGCTGATAGGCAGCTTACTGCCAGCGGACTGATCTCCGAGAGTCGGCCGTCACAATGGAGTTTGCGCGTGCAGCCCAGGTTTATGGCGTTCAGAATCAAGTACACAGGAAGGGAAAGTGCGGCGTTCATGGCCGCAATCAGCTCCCTTTCAGGGTGTCTCGAGGATCGCCAGTCAGCCATTTCCGTCGCCTTCCGTGTGACGGATTTCGATGGGTATGTGGTGCGTGGACCAAGTGACCACGCCTGCCGCCGCCCTTTGAGGATGTGGCATCCAATTGTGGGTCCCGGCGGGACAACAGGGCTTGTGCAGCCCCATCGCTCAAGGGCCGGTGGTTTTGCCAATGTACTCGGCCGAAGCGAGGAGGTCGGCGATGATCAGCTCATCGGGTGCGTGTTGTTGTAGTCCGGCCACAAAGGCATTGAGCCCAGTCGGGTCGGCCGTGCGCTTGAGGTACTGAGTGTAGAATCCTTGAACCAAATCTTGGTCATATTCCTGGCTACCCAAGATGGCGCCGGCGACCTGGGTACGGGTAGCGCCCTGCGCAAGGGCATTCTCAAAGGCCGTCTGCCCGGAGGAGTCCAGCGAGCGGTTCAGCGCATCCTGATAAAGGGTCGCCAGGAAGCCGGCGTTGCTGCCGCCGGATTGATTTTGGAAGTATTCACTGGATCCCGCGATGAGCGCCGCCACTTGTTCGACGGTGCCGCCGTTCTGCAGGTAAGAGACGAAAGCATTCAGGCCGCTGGGGTCTGCCGTCCGGTGGAGGTACTTACTGTATAGATGTTGGACCTCATCGGTGCGGTACTCAATGCTAGATTCGATGTCCAGGACCACCTGCATGTGACTGATACCGTTGCTGAGTAGATTATTCCAGTAGGCCTGGCCTGGGGCATCTATCGGCCGGGCCAGAAGATCGAAATACACCTGCGTCAACCAGGGCACGGGGCCGCTGGTTTCGCCGTTGCCCCCTGCGCCAACGGAGGTCCCAGCGGAACCGCCAATCGAGTCGTTGGCCGTGTCGGTGACGTCAACCTGTTGATTACCCTGAGTGTTAAGAGTCACGGTGAAGTCATGCGTGCCCTGGTCAGAAAGCGAGAAGGTATAGTCAGCAGGCAAGAGGGCCGACAAATCGGAGCTGCTGAAGTGCACCGTCCCAGTGTAGCTGGTGGCGACGTTGTTGTCGGGGTCCAAGGCCGTGACAGTCACGATGGACGGTTCGCCGGCTATGGTATTGGAGGGCATGCTGACCAGCAGGTGGTTGGCTGCCCCGGGGTTGATCAATGTGGCCGCGCTTCCGGTCATCGAACCATCGCGGGCGTCTGCGACACCGATCGTTTGGCTGCCGGCTCTATGCAAAGTGAAGGTGAAGGTGTGCACGCCGTGGTCTGCGGCAGTAAAGGTGTAGTCAGTGGGTAGTCCGGCCGCCTGATCGGAACTGCTGAAGTGCACCGTGCCGGTGTATCCGGGATCGACATTGTTGCTGGCGTCCAGCGCATCGACGGTGACACTAAAGGAGGAACCGGCCGTAAGAGGCCCCGCGCCTGGAATAAGGCTGAAGTGCGTCGCAGCATCGGCTCTGTAGGTGACCACAGCCGCTTCAAAAGCGCTGGCAGGGAGAGAAAGCGTGCCCGTAGCCGCGTACTGGCCTACGCTCGAGACGATTTCATAGCCGGAAGCCATGATCAGGTCTTGTATGCTCGGAGTCGCCAGGGTTGTGAAGCCTCCGCTCATGGTGAGCGATCCCAGCCCCGACACCGCTTGGGCAGCAAGGCCGCCCAGCACCAGTTCATTGGCCTGCGTGGTCATCGGAGTCTGGCCGGAACTCGGCGTGGTACTCAGCGCGCCGCTGTTGACGCTCGTCTGGTCGAGGGCGTTTAAGCCGGTTAGACCGGCGAATTCGGCGGCATCGGCTACCTCGCTTTCGGCCGTGTTCGGGAAGTTTATGGTGATATTCTGGCCGCTGGAGAGAGGCATCCCCCCCTGCGCTGAGAAGATGAGCAATTGTCCAGCCACCGTCACGCCCAGCAGACTCTCGCTAGCATCTTGGTGATAGCTGTTGCCGGCTGCATCCGTAACGCTTACGGAACCGTTCAGTCCGCTCAGGGGAAGATTGATGGCGACGGAAACGATGATGCTATCGCCGGCGTGAACACCGCTGGCCGGCACCGGGATCGAGAGCGAAGTCGTGCCGGCTGTGACGTTGGAACCTACTCCTAGGTTTTGAATGAGCTGGATGGTGCTGGGCAGCCAGCGATCCTCAAGTAGTTCAACGGTAAGTGAATCGCAGGGATTGTGAACACGTCTACGGCCTACGTGAAGGATCGGTGAGCGCTTGTTTCCTGGAATAAGACGACGCAGACTACTCAGAATCTGAAGCATGGCGATACCTCCGATAAGGCAAGGCGCAGGATTGCTTCATCCTTCCTTGCCTTGCCGGACTGGGAATACTAGGTGCGCTAGGACGGATCGGCAGGCTCCTCTTCGGGGTGCGGTGCAAAGTGATCTAGTCATGTCAATGCGCCGGAGTGAGAAAAGCGCGCGTGCTTCTAGCAAATAGGCTGTTACTCGATGACAGGAGAAAGAGCCGGGCGGGCTGCATCTCGTGGAGCCCCATGCCATCGAGGCAGGGCGTCGTTCCGCCGCGGAAGAAGCAGAACGTTGCCGCGCCCTTGCATGGAGGGTGCCACCAGCAGGTTCGTTCCCCAGCCGCAGGGCTGGTGCTCGAACTCACACAGGGCGCCGCCCTGTGAAGGAACGAAGGACATGTGAAATGCTTTACGAATCCAGTACAGCGCGAACTTCCTGAGCAAGCCCGTTTCGGGTGAAGGGTTTTTGCAGGAACCAGTCTTTCGATTTCAGAATGCCGTGGCGAACAACGGCGTTGTCTGTGTACCCTGAAAAGTACAACACCTTGATCTCCGGCCTCAGCAGGGCCAGCCGTTCGGCCATGCGAGGTCCGTCCATGCCTGGCAGCACCACGTCCACGAGAAGTAAGTCGATCGGGTGAGAATACGATTCGGCCAGACTCAGGCCTTCTTCGGCAGTCGCCGCGTCCAGCACGGTGTAGCCACAATGTTGAAGGAATTGTTTTGTGAGAACGCGCACGCCCTCATCGTCCTCGACGATGAGAATTGTCTCCGTGCCAGGGGCGAACTTCTGGATAGCTATCTGCCCCTCGCCAGCCGATGAAAGGCCTACAAACTCCGGAAGATACAATTTGAACGTCGCTCCCTGCCCTGGCTCGCTGTAGACGGCAATGTGGCCGCCACTCTGTTTTATGAAGTCATGGACCATCGCGAGTCCCAGGCCGACGCCCTTTCCAGGTGCTTTTGTCGTGAAAAAGGGCTCGAACAAAAGGTGCTTCGTGTGATTGTCCATGCCGAACCCAGTGTCACTCACGGCCAGCATGACGTAGCGCCCAGGCTTCACGTCTGAGCGGGACTGACAGTAGCATTCATCAAGTTCGACACTGGCAGTTTCAATGGTCAGTTTTCCCCCGCGCGGCATCGCATCCCGGGCGTTGACTGCCAGGTTCATCAAGACCTGATCGATCTGGCCCGCATCTGCTTTGACCAGGCCCACGTCTGATCGGAGGACCATCGCCAGATCGATGTCTTCGCCAAGCAGACGGCGGAGCAGTTTCTCGCTCTGGGAGAGGATGGTGTTGAGCGTGAGAACGCGCGGTTCCAGAACCTGTTTCCTGGAGAACGCCAGGAGTTGCCGGGTCAAGCCGGCGGCCCGGTGCCCTGCTTCCTTGATTTCTGTAACAAGCTCTCTTGTCTCGTCGCCTGCCACCAGGCGGTCGAGCACAATGTCGCTGTACCCAGAGATAATGGTGAGCAGGTTATTAAAATCGTGGGCGACGCCCCCCGCCAGGCTGCCCAGGGCTGCCATTCTTTGCGTCTGACGGAGCTGCTCTTGCAGCCGCCTCTTCTCAGAAACGTCCAGGGCCATCATGGAGACGCCGACGGCCTCCCCCTGGAAATTGAGAATGGGAGCGGCACTTATGGAGATCTCGGCCCGCGTGCCGTCCATTCGCTGCATAGCAGCCTCGCGAGCCGGAACCCGTTCGCCTTTGCGTATCCGTGTCAGAATCTCTTCCACAAAGTGGTCGTCTTCGGGGGTCTGCAAGATGGAGAAGTGCTTGCCGACGATTTCCTCCTTGGAATAGCCAAGGAGCCGCTCAGCACCAGGGTTCCAGGTAGTGACAAGGCCATCGAGGGAGGTGCTGACGATGGCATGCTCGGAACTTACGACGATCGCGGCCAACTTGCAGGATGCCTCGTCCGTCTTACGACGCGCGGCTACCTCCTCGGCGGTCGCCACGATCGGTTTGGTATTTCCGCCCGGCCCCGGCACTGCTGTCCACTTGGTCCCGGCCCATTGTAAAGAGCCGTCGGGACGCACAATGCGGTACTCGGCTTCCAAAGCGCCTAGCTCGCGCATCACGGCCATGCTTGCCGTCACGTGCTCTCGATCGTCGGAGTGGACCCCATTCGCGCGAGAATGCGCGGCGACGTAAAGCCTCTGGCAGCTAGGGCCCAACAGATCTGCAGAACCGGAGCTGACATGCAACCCTTTATTTGCTTCGGCATCGAGACCGCAAGAGACCTGCGGACCGTTTTCAGCCAATTGCAGGAGCCATTTCTCGTTCTCCAGCAATCTCGCCATCTGGGAATTCCTCTCCGTTACGTCGAAATGACATACCACGACACTGCCTGGACTCCGGTCCAACGGCAAGACGTCAAGAACAAGCCAGCGTTGCCGCGAGAGAAAACGGCGGGTGTACTCCAGGGTAATTCGAGGGACGGATCCGTCCATCACGGCCCGAATGCTCTTATCGGCTGCCAGTGCTACTCCGGAGTACGGCCCCGCCGCAGCTCGGACACAATCAAGGTAGTTGACTCCCGTGTTTGCTATTCTGTGGTCGCCGTACCGGTGAGCCGCCTGCTTCCACTTCTCGTTGACGGCCATGATAATGCCGTCGGCATCCAGGATGGCAATACCCGCTGGAAGCGAATCGAGGACAGCCTGGAGGAAGTGGTCGCCTTTCCTAGGGTCGCCCACGCCGCCGCGCTCGTCCCGATTCCACGCGTGTCTTCGGTCTCTTCGAGTGAAAGAAGCGTCGCTGGGTCGCCAAGGAACCGAGCGGCAATTCGCCATGCTTTGTGACATGACCTAGTCTCCGGTTATTTCGGCGAGCGGATTGTTTTCACGCATTCGCCGGTTCAAAACATCCAATTTCTGTGCAAGACCCGCCAGGCCGCTCGCACGGGCCGTTCTCGGCGTCTTGTCAATCGAATTCTGCAAGTGTTAATGCGCTGGGCACGATAAAGCGCGCCTGTTTTCCGCGTTTTTTTTCTAGCAGTGAATTCAGGGCCACCCTGCTACTCGGCCAGGCGAATCTGGCTGCACGGCGGACCGGGGCGTTCGGAATCTATCGACTTTTGCGAGGTTGTAGGCGATTCACTCACCTTGGCATCTGGTTGGTGAGAGGGCCTCCGAACAGGTATCCGCTTGCCGCCGAGACGACGAATAAGCTTGGTTTTTAATCTGGACAGACCAGAATCGTGTTCCTGTTGATCCATGACGAAACCTCCGGTGAGAGCATATCCCGAAGACCTGGTTCTCAGACTCTCTGCTCGGACGCCCAGCCACTTGCGTGTTGGTCGGCGCGGAGTGCAAGGTCCGTGCCGGGTCATCTGAGTCAAGAGTCTGCCATTTACGTCAATGCGCCACCGGGAAGAAAGCGCGCTTGCCACATGCAATAGCGCTAGATCCTTACTACGTACGTCTACGCGCACATGCCTGGGGCTGGAGCGTAGACGACCGTGCAGACAGCGAGCTCTAACGCATATGGGAGATACGTAGCTATACGCGCACGGCTGACTCTGACACCTTTTGCGCCTGCATATACGGGATCTCAGTAGGGTCCTTAGCGCCACGAGGTATCTTGCCGCTAGCACGAGAAAACTCAACTGTAACCGAATACACCGAATCCGTGCAGCTTTCTCCCATGCAGTAGAGGGATGGCCTACCTAATTCTCATAGTGGCGGCGCTGCATATTTCAGGGGGAACATGGCAAACTTTTGCTCACGGCCGAGTGCCCTGGCATTCTTTGCTTTGTCAGAACTTCAGAGCTATGGTTTACAGCGAGATATGCGACCGACATCATGAACGTCGCCGCTAGCGCAGGTGTGATGGCTCATCTCCCCATTAAACCACTCAAGCCTTTTCGGCCATTCACCATTTGCAAGCCCCGGGCATCTGTCGCAGACGCGACCGTTAAGCGTTTTCCCGAGTGCCGCGATCCTTGCTGTGGCGAATGCGCCAGGTACTTGATGTAATCATGGGTCCAGACGAACTTGACGCACTGCTCCAGGAGTTCCAGGCGGGCGATGGAGCGGCAATCGAGAAGGTCTTCCTGGCGGTCGCGGCGGATTTGCGCAAAGCAGTGGACCGCACGATTCCCGCGCGTCTTCGTACCAAGGTCGATGCGGATGACATTGTCCAATCGGTGTGGACCAGGCTGCTTCCTGGTTTCCGTCGGTCGCGTTGGGAATTTGAGAGCGCGGGCCATCTCCGCGCATTTCTGCTGAAGGCAACCCGCAATCGACTCCTCGAGGGCATCCGCCGACACCGCGGCGCCATGAACCGTGAAGAGCCTCTTTGCGAATCTGCAGGCGCTGACGCGCGCGCTGTGGAAAAACCTCGTCCAAGTGCATTTGCGCGAGCTGGAGAATTGCAGGAACGCCTATTGACAATGTGTCCTCAAGCCCATCGAGAAATTGTGCGCCTCCGGCTCAAGGGATTGCATCTTGCGGAGATCGCGGCGCGCACTGGCTTCCATGAGAGCAGCATTCGCCGGATCCTTTACGATCTTGCGCGGCGCTTGAATGCGGAGCAGAGCGCGTTGCTCATACGCCCGGGAGTGAAGAAGGCTGGCGTGCCAGGCCTACCGCGGCCGTTTCACGGCAAAGGCGCGGCCAAAGCATGAACTCCGATCTTCAGGAGCAGGTGTCAGTGAGTTGGTGATGGGATCTGTTGCTGAGCAAAGACATGCGGAGGGCGCCCACGTGTCCGTGTTGGTCGTCTGCGACTGCCTGGAGAATCCGACTGGAGCGCGCTTGGCTAGGCTGCTGCAAGGGCGGGCTGGCGCCCAGAGTGTGTTCACCGCGACCGGTGAGGAAATCGTCAGAGCCGATGTTCAGGCGGAAGCAGTGTTCGTCGTCCTTTCGCCGCATCCCGATCGAGCCTTGGAGATGGTCGCACATCTTCGACTCGCATTCACAGGAAATGTGATTGCCGTCGGGGAGGCTTCCGAATCCCGGGTGATTTTGCAGGCGTTGCAAATTGGTGCCGATCATTACATTGATGAGGCTAAGCTGGAATCCGGCGTGGAGGCCGTGTGGACGCGTATTCTGAACAGAAACACACGCCCTTCACCGCTGGCTCCTGTTACGGCGGTCTTGTCGGCCAGCGGAGGGAGTGGGGCGAGCACGGTGGCGACCAATTTAGCCGTGTGCCTGGCCAGGGCGCGCGGCCCGTGCGCATTGATCGATTTCCACGCAGGGCGCGGAGACCTGGCAGCGCTGCTGGACTTGAAACCTCAGTTCACGCTCACGGATCTTTGCAGGAATGAAAAGCGCCTGGACCGCGCCATGTTCCAGAAGAGCCTCAGCGACCACGCTAGCGGGGTGCGCCTCCTTGCGGCGTCGCCCCATCTCGCGGATGCTCGCCTCGCGACAGTCCATGGCGTAGCGCAGATCCTTGCCATGGCCCGCAAGTCTTTCCCGCAGGTCGTGGTCGATCTGGAGGATTGCTTTCACGACGAACAAGTTCTCCTGCTGCAACAGGCCTCGGACATCCTTTTGGTCTGCCGGCTGGACTTCACTTCGCTGCGCAAGACGTGTCAGATCTTGGATTACTTCGTCAAGCTTGACATTCCTCGAAGCCAAGTGCAGCTCGTTGTCAATCAATACGGCCAGCCTGGGGAACTGCCAATCAAAGACGCCGAAGACGCCCTAGGCCAAAGGCTCACGCTCTTCATTCCGCATGATCCCAAGACTGTCCGGCGGGCCAATAACGCGGGCATACCGATCGTCCTCAGTGAGCCACACAGCAAGGTCGCGCAAAGCCTGGAACAATTGGCGAGGGGCGAGTTCGAGAGGCCGCCCACCTCGTCTTCCTTCTTTTCGCGAGCTTGGAGTGCATCGTCCATCGGCTTTAGAAAGCGAGCCGCAAGCACATGATAGGACCAGCGCGACGGAAGAGCGGACTTGAACTTCCAGCTCTTACCCCCAGCCACAAAAACCGAGGATTGCCCAATGCTACGCACCGCTGTTCCTCAATTCAATGAAGCGCCAAATGGCCCGGAAGAAGAGATCAACACGGATGTTGGGCAGCCGGTTGGCAATGAAGATCTGCGTCAGCTGAAAATCCAATTACATCAGCAGCTCGTGGTCAACATGGACATGGGCGCGCTGGCCGCGATGACCAAGGAGGAACTCCAGCTCGAAGTCCGGCGCGTCGCCGATGAACTTTGCCAGCGAAGCTCCCGTCTCCTCAGTGCCAATGAGCGGGCGTGCTTGGTTCGTGAAGTGTTGGATGAAACGTTCGGCCTGGGTCCGCTTCAGCCTCTCATGAACGACCCCAACGTGAGCGACATCCTGATTAATGGCCCCAACACGGTGTATGTCGAGCGCAACGGGCAAATGCAGCGAGTCAATGTCGCATTCAACGATGCTTTCCACCTTCTACACATCATCCAGCGCATTGTAGGACAGGCCGGCCGGCGCGTGGACGCAGCCAATCCGATGGTGGACAGCCGCTTGCCGGATGGCAGCCGCGTCAATGCGATCATCCCGCCTCTCGCGCTGGATGGGGCCCTGGTCTCGATCCGCCGCTTCAGCATCAAGCCGATCCAGGCCGCTGACTTGATTACCAACAAGTCGGCCACAGCCGAGATCATGGATTTCCTGGCCGCTTGCGTACGGGCCCGGGTGAACATTCTGATCTCCGGAGGGACCGGCAGCGGCAAGACGACCCTCCTTAATGCGCTGTCGGCTTTCATCCCGGAGGAGGAGCGCGTCATTACCATCGAAGACGCAGCGGAACTACGGCTCCTGCAGTCTCACGTCGGCCGGCTCGAGACCAGGCCCAACAACGTGGAGGGGTTTGGCGAGGTAACGACGCGCGAGCTGGTGCGGAATGCTTTGCGCATGCGCCCGGATCGAATCATCGTCGGGGAGTGCCGGGGCGCCGAGGCACTGGACATGCTGCAGGCCATGAATACCGGCCACGAAGGAAGCTTGAGCACGGTCCACGCGAACGACACGCGCGAAGCATTGAGCCGGCTCGAGATCATGGTAGGCATGGCGGGCTTCGATTTGCCGATCTGGGTGATTCGCAGGCAAATCGCTTCTGCGATCCACATTATCATCCAGGTAAGCCGGCTCCTGGGTGGCGAGCGCAAGATCGTCAAAGTCTCCGAGGTCTCCGGGATCGAGGGGGAGAATTTTCTCATGCAGGATATTTTCGCCTTCAAACAGACCGGCGTGGACAAGGAGCGCCGAGCTCACGGTTGTTTCCACGTGACAGGAATTCGTCCACGCTGTCTCGAGCGCCTGGCGGTCCTTGGAACGCCGCTCTCTCCGGAACTCTTCGAGCGGCGCATTTTGGCCCCAGTCATAACCGCGACTGAGGTTGCCTGAACCGGTGATTCCTGGAATGGGGCCGGTGCCCCTTACTAGGAGCCTGCTGAAAAAGGGGTCTGACCCCTTCCACGAAGGGCGCTAGATCCCCAATAAAGTGGGAAATCAGTGAAGCTTGGTAGGGGGTCAGACCCCTTTTTCAGCAGGCTCAGTAGTTACTGGCCCTGTGCGAATGATATCGCAATGGATCGAATGCGTCGGAGACGAGGAAGTGGTCCCATTTTTCGTGATATTTCCGGTCGTGGCGTTTGCCCTGTTCTTGGGCCTGCAACTCCTCGAACGCAGGTCTTCGGACGCCGCGCTTATTCGCAAGCGCATAGCCGACGGAATCAGCAAGAGCGCTCGCCACGTATCGGAGCACATCCTTTTTCGGAACCCAGAACGGCTCCACATCACCGATGATACTTCTTCAGCGAAGCAGCAGCGGGACGCTCCTTCCTTGGGGCCCAGTTCGCCAGGCTTGTACCATCGGCTCGACGTGATGCTTCAGCACGCGCGTCTGCCGCTGACGGGCCGACAGTTCGTGGCGGGATCTCTTTCCCTGGCCCTGTTGCTGGGAGGCGTCGGCCTTCTCTGGGGCGGCATCTTGTTAGGTCCTGTTGGCTTTCTTGCGGGGCTCGCACTACCCTTGCAGCTCGCGCGCCTGCGCATGCAGGCTCGCCAATTGGCCTTCCTGAAACAACTCCCCGGAGCCTTCGAGCTGATGGCACGCGTCCTGCGCTCCGGGAGTTCCGTGACGCAAGCCATCCAGTGCGTCATCGAATCTTACGAGGATCCTATCGCAAAAGAACTTGCCAGCTGCCAGCAGCAGCAGAACTTCGGGTTGCGTCCCGAAGTGACCTATCACGACATGGCCCGCCGTTCGGGGATCCTGGAACTGCACATCTTCGTGATGGCCATGCTGATCCAGCATGAATGCGGGGGCAATCTGTCGGAGGTACTGGATCGGCTTGCCGTGTTAGTGCGCAATCGCTTACGCCTGGCCCAGCAAGTGCGCGCGCTGACGGCCGAGGGCAGATTGCAGGGATCGACCTTGCTCGTGCTGCCGTTCGTCATCTTCGGTGTCCTCTACGTCATCAATCGCGACTACGCCAAGGTGCTTCTGGACCATCAGCCCCTGCTGGCCGCCACCCTAGGCTTTATGCTCGTGGGCGTATTGTGGATCCGGAAGATCGTGGCATTTGATCCTTGAGGGCCCTTGCCGTGCTTAGCAATCCGAACTTTGCCAGCATGTTGATCTTCTTGTCGGTCTTCGTTGTCGTCAGCATCGTAGGCTATCTGCTGGCACTCAAGGCTTCCAGCACGCATCGCCGAGCCATCACGAGAGTCCGCAACCTTCCCTTCGACCGTGCACCCGGCGCGCACCATGGCGCGCGGCCCACGCGTTCCTTGTGGGTCTTCCTCGCAACGTTCGGCTCAACTTTCCAGCACGGCAAGGAGCAGCGCCTGGCCGTCTTGAGAGCTCAGCTGCTTCAAGCGGGGATTGCCAATCCCTCAGCAGTCGGCGCGCTGCTGGGTGCCAGACTCCTTCTGGGTGCCTGTCTGGCAGCTGCCGCTGCGCTGGTTCCTCAGCTCACTCATTTCGGCAGGCTGCCCTATGTTTGTCTTTGCGGGCTCATGGGCGGCGTCCTCGGCATGCAGGCACCGTTGTACTGGCTGTCTTGGCGCGTGCGCCGGCGCCAGCGCGCGCTACGCGCCGCTATCCCCGATGCCCTCGACATGCTGATCCTGTGCCTGGAAGCCGGCGTTAGTCTGCCCGCCGCACTCCAACGGGTTACCGACGAGCTGCACTTGGTGCATCCGCTACTGGGACAAGAATTGCGCGCCATCGAAGGCCAGATGCGCTTGGGTCTGTCTCCCGCTCAGGCATTGAAGCGTTTTGGTGAGAAATCGGGCTTGATCGAACTACGCGATCTGGCATCCATACTGCTGCAATCGGAGCAAACGGGTGCCAGCATCGTGAAGGCGCTGCGTGCCCATGCTGACGATTCTCGCCAGGATCGGTATGCCAGCGCGCAAGAGCATGCGCAAAAGACTGCCGTGAAGATCCTCTTTCCCATGCTGCTGTGTATCTTTCCCGCAGTGTTCATCGTCTTGTTGGGCCCAGCCGCGTTTCAGCTGGCGACACTCTTCAAAAAGTGACGCGGAACCAGGATCGGCTACTTCTTGTGGAATTAGAGGAGCGCCCCGATGATTTCGAGAACGATGACTTCGCTCGCGCTTTCGGCCGCGACCTCTCGGCTGCTGGGGAGGCTTGGACCAACTGTCCCGCGTCGCGGCTTGGCCGCCACGGAGTTGGCTTTGGTCTTGCCTTTTCTGACCTTCATGATGGTGGTCACGGTCGATTACTGCCGGCTTTTCTATGTGACCCAGACACTTTGGAACTGCGCCAATGTGGCGGCGGTGTACGCAAGCCAGACGGCTCAGTGCGGCTCAGCGACTACGCCCACTAATGCGGCGATTCAAGCGGGAGTGAACGAGGGAAGTTCGCTCAACCCAGCTCTCGAAGCGGCTGACGTCCAGGTCGACATTGGCCAGGCAACCGTGACCGTCACCGTGCAATACAACTTCACGACCTTGACGTCCTGGTTCAGCAGCTCCAATACGGTGTCTCTCAGCCGGACGGTTACCATGAACGTTGCTCCGGCAGTAGGGGGATAAAATGGTCGTGCGCCCGAAACATCCTTCAACTCGAATCTGCCGGTTACCCCGGCGCGGCATGGCGGCAATCGAAGCCGCCATCGTTTATCCAGTGTTCTTGCTCCTGCTCTTGGGCATCATTCTAGGCGGCAACGCTATCTTTCGTTATCAGCAAACCGCTTTGCTGGCGCGCGAAGCAGCGCGCTGGACATCGGTCCGAGGTGCCGACTATCAGGCAGACACAAATTCTCCCCCGACCAGCACGCAAGAAATCTTGCAGCAGGCAGTCATCCCTTTTGCCACGGGCATGAATCTCTCCAGTCTCACGGCGCAGGTCCAGTGGGTCGATCAATCGACGGGAACCGCAACTGCCTGGGATAAGTCGCGCCAGTATGTGCATTCCCTTGACCAGAATGGCGAGTACGTGACGAACACGGTTCGCGTCACGGTCACTTATAGCTGGTCCGGCGGCCTGTGGTTCTTGAACAATCTTTTCCTGCGGAGCACGTCCGAGGTTCCGATGGCTTACTAGGGCGAACCCGCTTACCGGGGCACGACAGCTTTCCAGGTAATTCGTGCCGTCGGGAACACAACGGAGCAAGTGTCATGTTCACCCCGCGACCAACCCATTCTCGCAAGCGGCGCCGAGGCGCCATCGTTCTTTGGCTGCTGCTTGCGCTGGTCGCCATCATCGGCACCGTCGCCATTGGCATGGACGGCGGCAGGATGCTGGAGGAACGGCGTCATGCTCAGGCTGCGGCCGACGCAGCAGCTCTGGCCGCTGCTGCCAATCTCTATTCGAACTATTGGACGAACTTCGGCCAGGATCCGGACGGCACCGCGCAGGCTGCCGCTTTATCCTCCGCAGCAGGCAATGGCTACAGCAACAACGGTTCTAACTCGATCGTCACCGTCCATATCCCCCCGCAATCCGGATCCTTTGCCGGCCAAGCCGGCTACGTCGAAGTTATCGTCGAGTCTAAGCTGCAGGCCGGCTTCTCGAGCATTTTCACACAACAGGGTCTGCCGGTTCAGGCCCGTGCGGTTGCCATCGGCCAACCGCTCAAAATTGGCCTACGTGCCTTGCGCTCGAGCGGGGCCGACGCGCTGCGTAATAGCGCTCTTGCCTTAACTGTGCTGAACGACCCGGTCATAGTGAATTCGAATGATCCCGCGGCGTTTGACCAGGTGAGCTTCGGTGTCGTCGCGGCGTCGACCTATCGGATTACAGGGGGCTACGTCAACCCGGGCGGTGCCATTATTTCTGGGTCGATGCACACGTACGTTCCTCCCTCGCCCGACCCCCTCGCGTTGCTCGCGGTGCCGAGCACAGCGGGCGTCCCCGTACGCAGTACAGGGCCGCTGACCGTCTCTGGTGTCGTCACGACGCTGCAACCCGGAATTTACAAGGGCGGCATCACCATTCAAGGCGCGTCTTTGCTCGGCATAACGACGCCTGCCGTCGTTCTCATGATGCCCGGAAATTACATCATTGAGGGAGGCGGGCTCACGATCGGCCAAAATGCGACGGTCGTCGGGCTGGAGACGATGATTTACAACACCAGCGGAACGATCCCGGCCGGTTCGATCTCCATTGCGGGTGGACTGTTGACGACCGTGACCCTCACTCCTCCGCTCAGTGGCACCTATCAAGGAATCCTGATCTTTCAGGATAGAAATGTAACCGCTCCCCTGACGATCAGTGGCTTGACGGCAGTTTCGGTGTTCACAGGAGTTGTCTATGCAGCCTCAGCCCAGTTAAACCTTACCAATAGCTTGAGCGTGGGAGCTTTCCTTCTCGGGGGCGCGTATGTCGCCAGTTCCATGACGATTCAAGGAATCGGACAGATCAATATCGATATCCAACTCAACCCCCCGCGCATTCCAAACGTGCATCTCGTCGAGTAGGAAGGGCACCGGAGTCCTGAGCAACCGGAGTGATTACAACCCAGCAGATACGAGAAAGATAAAAACCTTGCAGATGACCGTGGACATTCCAACCTTCCTTCGAAACCTGGAGCGAAGCGGCTTGCTTGAGGACGGCCGACTGGCTGAGCTTCTCATCGACATTGGCCTTGCTGCGCGGCCAGAAATCATGGCAGAAGAAATCGTTGCCAGGGGTTGGGCGACGGCTTATCAGCTGGCACAAGTCATGCAGGGCAGGCTGGATAAACTCTTCTTGGGTCAGTACCGCATCCTGGATGAAGTGGGCAAGGGCAGCTTCGGCAAGGTCTATCGAGCGATACACCCCGTGATGAATCGCGTCGTGGCCGTCAAGGTCCTCGAGCCTGGTCTCCTGGACGATGGCGAAACCCGCGACTGGTTTCGGAGAGAAGTCGAGGCATTGACGCACCTTGTCCATCCGAACATCGTCATGGCGTATGACGCGCAGGAGACGCCGGACAGCTTATTCGTGGTGATGGAATACGTGGAAGGACCGAATTTGGATGCCTATGTCCGCGACAATCAACCGGTGGACATCCGGCATGCTTGCGACATCATCAGCCAGACGTGTCTTGCGCTGCAGTACGCCCACGAGAAAGGCATTGTTCATCGCGACATCAAGCCAGCCAACATACTTCTGCAAATAAATGGTTCCGATAGGACCCGATTAGCGGACCACGCAAATTCTGCTCGGCGCAATCGTGGCTTGCCGCGTCCGACGGCCAAAGTGGCTGACTTTGGTCTGGCCCGAATTCATCAGCCGGACAGGGGTAGAACGAACACAATCCGCATCCCAGGAGACTATGCTACCGCGGGCACGCCGGCCTTCATGGCTCCGGAGCAGATGACCAGCATTCACGATGCCGACACCCGTTCCGACATTTACAGCCTGGGATGCACGTTCTACTATGCGCTCACCGGGCGACTGCCGTTCGAAGGGGACTCAGCAAGCCAAGTAGCCATCGAGGGACTAAGAAGGGAAGCTATACCGATTGAGATTTTGCGGCCGCAGGTTTCACCCTATCTCACGACCGTGATTCGCAGGATGATGGCGAAGAATCGAGAGGAGCGCTTCCAGACGCCAGCGGACGTTGCCAAGGAGCTCAGGTTCTTGCAGGGCCTCCAGCTCAACTGCCCAGCGGCCGCATATTCGCTCCCAAGCACTTGTACGCCTGTCGTGCTGGCTAGCACTCAGCCCGTCACGAGCACGAACGGCTTGGAACCGACAGCATGCGGTCTACCCAAGGCTGCAGAAGAAAACTCGGCGAACTCTTCCGTGCCCCATCCGGATTCAAGCTGGGGGGAAGTCTCCGACGAAGTCCCCCTTGTCGAGGCCTGGAAGCAATGGTGCGATGTTGTGATGGAGGCAGCGCACAACAGACAACCAAGGACCGACGCAGATGCATATGAGGCGTTGTATGACAGGATCATGAAAGGCCGTCAAACTCTGCGCGCGGATGACGCTGGCATCGCCAAGGAGGCGGCTCTCCACCTCGCGGCTGTCGTAGAACCGTGGATAACGCTCGCTGCGGTAACGGCGCTGGATGACATCGGCATCCACAATCTGCTGCGGCTGTGTCGCACGGTTAACGCAGAACTTGATGATACGGGTCACCCGAAAGGTTCTGCCCGCCTGATCGTGACTGCCGCCTCTTTGTTGGTGAGCGCCGTGTTGACGATCCTGATCGCCGACGTCATCCCGAGAAAAACCTACTTTTCTACGGACACTTTTCAATTGAGCATACCTAAGCCCCTCGTGCTCTTCACAATCGGATTCCCCATTTTTGTTCTGGCTTGGCTGGTACTTGGCAAGTTCCGTCGTTCAGTGAGGTCAAGGAAGGTCGCCACGGCGCCGAAAACGTTGCCGTCGCGAACAATCTGATGCGGTAGCCCCGGGGCTGAACTTCGGTTCCCGGAAAATCGAAGTTTTATGGACATTTGCACTTGCATTGTCACGGCAGCAACTTGATACTTATATCCTATAACAACTTCGTTTTGATCCGCAGTGGATTTGCAGGGAAGTTTGTAGAGCGCGCCAAGAAGGACGATCGGGCGAATCCCTTTTGGATCTGCGAACGACGAAATGGTTTGGTGCGCATCTGCCTTGCCGAGACCTTTCCCCCTGGGCCTTCGCCGGCGATTGTGTCCCTGTCCGATCCAGGCTGCAACCTACCTTGGTTGCCTTGCTGGAATTGGAGCAAAGGTTTTCGAATTACGCCGTGTGTAGGTCAGGCCAATCCGAGGGTGTGCCTCCAGTGGTGAATGCTGTTTGCGATCCATTGGTGGCTCGGACGTAAACGGTGGCTTTGGGGATAGGGTGTTTACCAATCTGCGGGATTTAGTGCTCCCTCTGGGCCAAATTCGAGCGCTCATGAGGATCGCAGATTTCAGAGCATGTTGAAGAGCTCGGGAGGCTGCCGCCTCCCGGGTTTGTGTGAAGGAGTAAGGGGCCTGGCCCCTTTCCTGACAGGCTCTCTGCTCAGCGTGCTCCCATCCTTGTCCCCCCAAAATTGGTTTAGTCGGAAACAGTTGTCCTTGTCGTTGATTCCTACAATCACCGCGTCTGCGCATGGCCTCTCACCGGTCAGCGTACGCAGCGCGAACGGCTCTCTAAACTTCATCGTGACCTAAGAAGGAGTTCCCAGTGCTGCTCACCTGGTGGCGAAGAATCGTTCGGGAGAAGAGCACGTCGTCTCGCAAGGGATTGGGTTTGCGTTCTGCGAGCAGCACGCCGCTGTCCGCGGAGCTACTCGAAGCCCGAAATCTACTTGCTACACCTATCTCGGGTGCTACTTTTGCTCCGACTTACATCATTTTTCGGCCGGATGGCAAGTTCGGTCCATACCAGAGCCCTGGCCCAGTTGGGTACATTCCGTCCCAGATCCAGCATGCCTATGGCATAGATCAGATCACGTTTGCGGGCGGGACCATCAAAGGAGACGGCACCGGCGAAACCATAGCGATCGTCGATGCCTACGACGACCCGGTTGCCCTGCAGGAGCTGCAGGCATTCGATCAGACCTTCAGCCTTCCCGACCCTCCGACCTTTCAGAGGTTTGACCAAAACGGCGGCACGAACTATCCGGGCACCGACCCGACCGGCGGTTGGGAAACAGAAGAAGCTCTTGATATCGAGTGGTCGCATGCTCTTGCACCGGGCGCCAACATCGACCTGGTGGAAGCGAATACCCCAAACGACTTATTCACGGCAGAGACAACTGCTGCCGGGCTGCCGGGCGTGGATGTAGTATCGAATAGCTGGGGCAGCGGCGAGTTCAGTAGCGAAAACACCCTCGACAGCACGTTCACGACTCCAACGGGCCACATTCCAGTTACTTTTCTTGCATCGACCGGAGACAGCGGTGCGCCTGGTGGCTATCCCGCATACTCCCCCAACGTTGTTGCAGTAGGCGGCACGAGCCTTTTTATCGACAGCCAGGGCAACTACCAAAGCGAGTCAGGCTGGAGCGACGGCGGCGGCGGCATCAGCCAGTACGAATCGCAGCCCGCCTATCAAAACGGCGTGGTGACGCAGAGCACCTCGCAAAGAGCGACCCCGGACGTCTCGATGAACGCCGATCCCAATACCGGCGTTGCGGTTTATGATTCCTTCAACAACGGCACCCAGACCCCTTGGGAACAGGTTGGCGGCACGAGTCTATCCTGCCCGTCTTGGGCAGGAATCATCGCGATTGCGGACCAGGGGCGCGCGCTGGCAGGCGAGGCATCCTTGGACGGTGTCAAGGACACGCTGCCCATGCTCTACAAGCTGCCGGCCAGCGATTTCCACGACATCACTACCGGAAACAACGGTTTCCCAGCCGGACCGGGTTATGATCTCGTCACCGGGATTGGTACCCCCGTCGCCAACCTTCTGGTGCCGGGGCTGGTCGGGACGCCGCTCGACTCCATTAGCGGCCAAGTCTTCAACGATCTGAACGGCAACGGCAGCCAGGACCCGGGCGAGCCGGGGTTAGCAAACTGGACTGTTTACCTCGACGTAGCCGGCACGGGTGTCTATCAGACGGGCGATCCCGTGACCACCACGGACGCCAACGGCGATTTCGCGATCACGAGCTTGGCGGATGGCACGTACCCCGTCCGAGAGGTTCCGCAGTCCGGCTGGGTGCAGACGACCGCCACGCAGGACATCACTGTCGCCAACGGTCAACACGCGACGGGCGTCTCAATTGGAGATTTTCAACTGGCCACGATCAGCGGCGAGGTCTTCAACGACCTCAACGGCAATGGCACCTTAGATCCCGGCGAGCCTGGTTTGCAAGGCTGGACAGTGGATCTCCTGAACAGCCAGAACAACGTGATCGCGACCACGACCACCGATGCCAATGGCGATTATTCTCTCACCGGCATCGGACCAGGGACGTTCACCGTCCAAGAGGTTCTACAAAGTGGTTGGACCCAAACTGCCCCTGGAGGTCCAGGAACCTACCGGGTCACGACGGTCAGCGGCGCCACCGATGGCGGCGATAATTTCGGCAATTTCCTGCCGGTAACCATCAGCGGCGAGGTCTTCAACGATCTCAACGGCAACGGCAGCCTGGATCCGGGCGAGCCGGGTCTCCAAGGCTGGACCATTCAGCTTTTGAACAGCGGCAACACGGTCATTGCCAGCGCCACCAGCGACAGCAACGGCAACTACAGCTTCGCGAATGTCGGTTCAGGAACCTACACGATTCGAGAGACGCTGCAAAACGGCTGGGTGGAGACTTATCCCGCCGCTCCGGGCACGCACACGGTCACGGTTGTCAGCGCGCTCAACGCCCAAGCTGAGAATTTCGGGGACTTCCTACCCACCACCATCAACGGCGAGGTATTCAACGATCTCAACGGGAACGGCGTCAAGGACTCTGGAGATCCCGGCCTGCAAGGCTGGACGGTCGAGCTGCTGAGCAGCGGCGGAGCCGTTCTGAGCACCACTGTCAGCGATATCAACGGCAACTACAGCTTCGTCAACGTCGGCCCGGGGACGTTCACGATCAAGGAGGTTCTGCAATCGGGATGGTTTATCAGTCTGCCCACAGGAGCCGGCACCTACTCCGTGACTTCGACCAGTGGGACCGCAATCACGAATGAGAACTTTGGCGATTTCCAATCCGCCACAGTCACCGGCGAGGTGTTCAACGACCTCAATGGCGACGGCATTCTCGACAATGGTGAACCGGGACTCCAGGGATGGACCGTCGAACTCTTCGACAACAGCGGAAAGTTGGCAAGTAGTGCGGTCACGGATGCCAACGGAAACTACCTGCTCACCGGCGCCGGGCCCGGCACATTGACGGTGACCGAGGTAGTGCCTACCGGTTGGATCCAAACATTCCCAACACCGCCGGCCGGCCATTCCGTAAATGCGACCAGCGGCGGCCTCGTCACGGGCCAGAATTTTGGCAATTTCCAGAAGACGACGATCAGCGGCGAACTTTTTGTCGACGTTAACGACACAGGCAGTCTGGCTGCCGGCGACTCAGGTCTCAGCGGTTGGACCGTCCAGCTGCTCAATGCTACCACCAGCGCTTTGCTCGCCACCCAAACGACGAGTGCCAACGGCGGTTACACATTCGGGGTTGGTCCGGGGAGATTCCGCATCCGCGAGATCGCGCCCGCCGGGTGGATTCAGACGACCACGAACCCCGCCGATATCTTCGTGAATAGCGGCACTGCCTCGTCCGGCGTCAACTTCGGCAATTTTCAGTTGGGCGTCGTCAGCGGCCAGACCTTCCAGGATTTCAACGGCAACGGCGTACAGGACGCCAACGACACAGCATTGGCCGGTTGGACCGTGCAGATCCTGAATCCCGTGACCCTCGCTGTTCTGAACAGCCAAACCACGGCTGCCAATGGAACCTTCAGTCTGGTCGCCGGCGGCCCGGGAACCTATCTGGTGCGCGAAGTTCTTCAGTCCGGCTGGCTGCAGACCACGACCAATCCCGCGGCAATCGTCATTACTGCAAGTGGTACCGTCGCCTCCGGTCAGAGTTTTGGCAATTTTCAGCTTGCGACGATCGATGGCCAGGTATTCCTGGACAACAACGGCGATGGCAGCGAGAACGGCGCCGATTCCGGCTTACAGGGCTGGACGATCCAACTCTACAACGCGGGAACGGGAGCCTTGCTTGCGAGCCAGACCTCGAACGCTACCGGCAACTACAGCTTCTCCAACCTGGGCCCTGGAAGCTACACCGTGCGCGAGGTCCTACAATCAGGCTGGGTGCAGACAACAGTGAGTCCCGCCAGCATCACCACGAGCAGCGGCGGGACCACGACCGGTGTTAACTTCGGCGATTTCCTGCTGGGAGTCATCAGTGGCGAAGTCTTCCAGGACATGAAGGGCAGCGGCGTGGTGACCAGCGGCGATAATGGACTGCAGAGTTGGACCGTCCAGCTCCTGGACGCGACCCAAGGAACCGTTTTGCAGACGCAAATCACGGACGGCACGGGTAATTACCAGTTCAGCTCGATAGGACCAGGAACGTACAAGGTGCGCGAAGTCGTGCAATCCGGTTGGGTGCAGACGACTGCGAATCCGGCCAATGGCACGATTTCGAGCGGCGCTACCATCACGGGCCAGAACTTCGGCGACTTCCAGCTAATCAGCATCGGCGGCCGCGTTTTTGTGGACACGACTGCCGATGGGATCGACTCTCCGAGCAAGCCCGGGTTCAATGGCTTCACCATTCAGCTTTACCGGGACGTGGCTGGAACCGGCCACCTCGTCCAGGGGGCGGATCCGCTCGTCGCTTCGATGGTGAGCACCACCATTAATGGACAGGCAGGCGAGTATGTCTTTAACGGCATCGGTCCCGGCAACTACCTCGTCTTCGAGGTCAAGCAATCGGGCCTTCTGCAGACGGCGCCCGCGCCCGTCGGTGCATACTCAGTAGTTTCTCTCAGCGGCGCAAATGTACTTTCCAACGACTTCGGGAACCTGGGCTCCACCAACCAAAGTTTTGTGTACCAACTCTACGCGGACCTGCTGCACCGCCGCGTCGACCCCTCCGGCATGCTGTACTTCTCGGGTGCGCTGGCTCAGGGGGCAAGCCGTACACAGGTTGTGCAAGGCATCGAGTCCAGCCAGGAGTACCGCACGGACGAGGTGAACAGCCTTTATCAGGCTTACCTAGGACGCGATGTCGATCCGTCGGGACTGAGTTTTGCGTTCTCATTGCTCTCCGGCACGCCTTTAGTCCTGGGATCGCAAAATGTGTTTCTCCAGCTCCAAGCGGACATCTTGGGTTCGACAGAGTTCTACCAGACTCAGGGCGGCGGCACCAACGCGGGCTTCCTGGCTGCGGTTTATCATGATGTTTTGGGCCGGGTCATTGACGCCAGCGGCGCTGCCGCCTTCGGCGCGGCCCTGTCGGCCGGAGTTTCGCGGACCATGATTGCCAAGGCGATTCTGTCGAGCGTGGAAGCAGAGCAAGTGCTGGTGGAAGGCGACTACCTGAACTATTTGCAACGGTCTGCGGACGCGGGCGGTATGGCCGCATTCGTGGGCGCTCTCCAGCATGGCGCCCAGGTTGGCGATATCCTCACGGCGATAATCGCCTCGGACGAATATTTTTCGCGTGTCTAGTGCGTTGTCAGGTTTGCTTCGCTGAGTTCGTGATTCCGGCCTGGGTCGGGAAAACCGCCTGAACGAGTTGCGGGCCGGCATCTCCGAGGCAGCGCAACCCTGGTAACTGCGGAACTGAACCCGCCTCGACTGAACTCAGTGTTCGTGGTCAGGGTCCCTGCAGTGGAATCGGTTCGAAAGCGAGCAGATTGGCGAAACTGATGGCGTTGCTTGTTGCGTTGGCGGCAAGGTGATCCTTACGACCGTCGAGCATCCGTTCCGGGTGCCAGCCGAGACTGGAAACGCAAGATGGACCCTAATCCTTCTTCGACATGCCAGAAAAACTCCGCCCGCTCGTCCTGCGGAACCCGCCTCAGAAAGTGACTGGACGACATCTCCGACCGCGAATCGAGCAGGACCGCGTCCCGTGATCTATATTTGCGTGGCAACAAAGTGCGGCGTCCTACGCGCCATGAGGTGCTGACGGAGAATTCGTCTCTGACCGCAACTGCAGACGTCTCGTTCTCTCACTGTGGAGCCCGCTGAATCGCGCGATGTTCGCCCCCGGGTCGAATCGCGGCACTGAGCGATGGGCGGGCCAAGCTCCTGCGCCTGTCAAGGCCCTCTTCGCGGGCGCACGAGGATGGGGCATGCCATGCCGAGCCCGGTCGCAACCGTTACTGGAACTCCCACGGTACATCCCGAGGCGCGCGCTCTTTCGTCCGTCTTGTGCCGCCACCGGGTGCTGCGCGACTTGCTGGCCGCCTCCATCGTCCTGGTGGAGGATTGGGATTCGCTCTCCAACCAGGATCGCCAGGAAATCGAAGAATGCACCTCGACCTCCGCCTTGGCAGAGGCGCTAGTTCGCCACAGCTTGCTCACCAAATACCAGGCCGACCGGGTCGAGGCCGGCAAGACCTTTGGCCTTGTCCTGAATAACTATCGCGTGCTCGAACGCCTCGGAGCCGGCGCGATGGGCGTTGTCTTCAAGGCCGAAAACGTGCGTTTACGCCGCCCGGTCGCCCTCAAGGTGCTGGCCCTTGGTCATGAAGGCGACCCACGCCTTCTCCTGCGCTTCTTTGCCGAAATTCGCGCGATTGCTCAGATGCAGCATCCCAACATCGCCGCGGCGATGGACGCCGGGGAGACCCAGGTCAATGGTCCCGACCATCCCGCTTTGCATTACCTGGTCATGGAGTACGTGCCCGGCCAGGATCTCGAAGAGTACGTGCAAGAACATGGGCCGCTGCCCACGCCCAAAGCCTGCGACGTGATTCATCAGGTCGCATCCGCCCTGTCGGAGGCACATCGTCATGGCCTGATCCACCGGGACATCAAGCCTTCGAACATCCGGCTGACCCCCGAGGGGCAAGCCAAGTTGCTCGACTTCGGCCTGGCCAGGCGCTTCGGCCATCGCTTGACCGACCCGGGCACGCTGCTCGGCACCATCGAATACATCGCGCCCGAACAGGCGCGCGACGCGCACGAAGTAGATATCCGCGCCGACCTCTACAGCCTCGGAGGTACCTTGTTCTGGTGCCTCACCGGGCAAAGCCCGTTTCCCAACCAGGGCAGTCTAGCCCATGACTTCGTGCGCCGTCTCAACCAGCCCCCGCCTTCCGCGCGCGCCTTCCGCCCGGACGTCCCGGCGGGGCTGGACGCCATCGTGGCGCGCTTGCTGGCGGTCGAGCCCGACGACCGCTTTCAGGGGCCCCAGGACGTCATGCGTGCCTTGCTCCCGTTCCTCAAGCCTGATCTTCACGAACACTTGCTTTCACATAGCCACGCCAATGGTGATCAGCCCGGCGTGGCCGCCGCTGCAAATGCGCCAACGGCTGCTTCGCGGCTGCGGCATGTCCTGGTGGTCGACGACGAGGCGGCCGTGCGCAAGTTCTGCCGCCACGCCCTCGGAGCGGACGACCTCCAACTCGATGAGGCCGCCAACGGCGCCCAGGCTCTCGAGGCCCTTGCCGCCAAGCCTTTTGATCTGGTCCTCCTGGATGTCGACTTGCCCGGCCTGAGCGGCGCCGACGTGCTCGCCCGCGTGCGTGCCGCGCCTCCTGGGCCGCATCTCAAGGTCATCATGTTCTCCGGACGCGCCTCGGCAGATGCCATGGCGCAGTTGATGATGGCGGGAGCAGATGATTACTTGACCAAGCCGTTCAGCATTCCCCAGCTGAGGGCGCGCATTCGTGCTGCCCTGGTGCTGAAGGAAGCGCAGGATCGCTCCGCGACGCTGAATTGCCACCTATTGGCCGTCAATTCCGAGCTGGAAAGAAACCTCAACGCCCGCGATAGCGATTTGGTCCATGCCCGCAACGCCCTCGTGCTCGCCCTTGCCAAGCTCGTCGAGCATCGCGACACGGAGACGGGCGTCCATCTGATGCGCATTCAGAGCTACTGCCGTTGCCTGGCGCAAGAAGCCGCGCGCTCCCCTGCCTTCGGCGAAGAGATCAATGCCCATTTCATCGACATGCTCGAATGCTGCGCCCCTCTGCACGACATCGGCAAGGTGGGCTTGCCGGACCATATTCTCCTGAAACCGGGCAAGCTCACGCCCGACGAGCGCGTCCTCATGCAGATGCACACGGTCATTGGCGCCGACACGCTGCAAGAGGTGGCCAAGAAGCATGGCTTCGCGCTCGCCTTCCTCGAGATGGCAGCGGACATCGCCAGGCACCATCACGAGCGCCACGACGGCCGAGGCTATCCGGACGGTCTGTCCGGCTCCGACATTCCCCTGGCGGCCCGGCTCGTCGCCATCGGCGACGTCTACGACGCTTTGCGCTCCCGGCGAGTCTACAAGCCGGCCCTATCGCATACTACTGCCCTCCGGCTGATAGTCGACTCTTCCCCCGGGCAGTTCGATCCCGCTCTTGTGCAGATTTTCCTGCACTGCGCGCCGCGCTTCGAACAGATCTTCCACGACCTGGCCGATTGATGCCTTATCCGAACTCCTTCGGCGTCTCCCGCCGTGTCCTGGTCGCGCGCCGTGGCGTCGTCTCTCGACCCGCCACCGGCCCCGTGCAAACGCGCTGTGGCGCGGTCTCCCGACCCGCCACCGGCCCCGTGCGAGGGCCTCCCAACTGAAATTCGCCCCGCCACATCGCGCCAGCCGCAGGTTGCTGAGCAGTCGTTGCCCTTGCTCCCCTGGCGGTGGTTCTGCTGGCGGCATCTTGCGTGCGAATCTTCAGCGGTTGCGGGCAGATTTCATTTGACCCGCGAGACCAATGCCCTAAACTTGTTTCTAGATCTCGATTTCACCTTCTCATGCTGGGGCCGATTTCTGAACGGCTCGACCGAAACGCAGATTGCTCAATAGAGCGGTCGCTTAACCGCGTACCTACGCGCAAGATCCTAGCAATACAGAGAAAGCCTACGCCCATGCTCAAGCCCACGATTTTCATCGTCGAGGACGAAGGCGTTGTCGCCCAGAACATTCAAGAGATGCTGGAGCAGTTCGGATACTCGGTCTCCGGTAGCGCGTCTACTGGGGAGAGCGCACTCGAGGAAATGGCGAAAGCTCCCCCAGACCTCGCGCTTATCGACATCCGCTTGAAGGGCAAGATCGATGGCATCGAGACTGCCCAAAAGCTCCATGAGTCCTCGCCGATTCCGGTCGTGTACATGACAGCCTACGCCGACCAGCACACCCTTCAGCGCGCCAAAGAGACCGAGCCGCTTGGATATCTGGTCAAGCCCTTCGATGCGAGAGAGCTTGGCGCCGTGGTCGAGGTTGCCCTGCACAAAGCCAAGATCGAGAGAACGCTTCGCGAAAGCGCAGAGCGTTACCGCCAGCTATTCGAAAGCAATCCGCAGCCGATGTGGGTTTACGATGTCGATTCCTTGGCGTTTCTCGCTGTCAACGATGCGGCGGTTGCGCACTACGGGTACACACTCGCGGATTTCCTGACAATGACAATCGCGGACATTCATCCGGCAGAAGACGTCCCGGCGCTTCGTGAGTTCTTGAAGCAAGGACTTCCCAAGCTGAGTGCTCCTAGACTTTGGCGGCACGGCAAGAAAGACGGCAGAATTATTGACGTAGAGATTTGCACGCACGACATCACCTGGGCAGGTCGGGCGGCTCGCTTGGCGTCTGCGACGGATATTACGGAACGAAAGCGGCTGGAGGATCAATATCGCCAAGCTCAGAAAATGGAAGCCGTGGGCCAGTTGGCCGGGGGCGTGGCTCACGACTTCAACAATCTCCTCACCATCATCTCCGGCTACAGCGACCTGTTGCTGACCGATACAGGTCTGGACGACTCCACGAAAGAGTTGGTGCGCGAGATTCACAAGGCGAGTGATCGGGCCGCAAGTCTGACACGCCAGTTACTGGCCTTTAGCCGGCGCCAGGTCGTGGAACTTCGCGTGCTGGAGATGAACCTGGTAATCACGAATGTAGAAAGCATGTTACGCCGGATGATCGGCGAGGATATCGAACTCACGACTGTACTTGACCCGGCAGTGGGTCAGATCAAAGCAGACCAAGGGCAAATCGAGCAGATCATTTTCAACCTGGCCATCAATGCTCGCGATGCGATGGAGCATGGCGGCAAGGTCACTATCGAATTGACCAACGCGGAGCTGGATGCAAACTATGCGCGGACGCATCCGGAAGTTCTCCCCGGCGAGTACGTCCTCCTGGCGGTTAGCGATACGGGTTGTGGTATGAGCCAGGCCACCCAATCTCGAATCTTTGAGCCGTTCTTCACGACGAAAAGCCCAGGCAAGGGAACGGGCCTGGGGTTAGCCACGGTTTACGGTATCGTAAAGCAAAGCGGCGGACACATCGCCGTCTATAGCGAGCTGGGGCAGGGGGCGACTTTCAAGGTCTACTTGCCAAAGGTGCTTGAAAAGCCGGCCAAGACCAGGTCGCAATCTGGTCCGGCGAACCTGGCCGGCGGAACCGAAACGATCCTGGTCGTCGAGGATGAAGACGCCGTCCGGGCCCTGACTCGACACATTCTGCAGTCGAGCGGCTACGCTATATTGGAGGCGCGGAATGGGGCCGAAGGGATAGCTTTGGCAGCGCAACATAAAGGGCCCCTCGACCTTCTCGTGACGGATGTAGTGATGCCGCAGGTGGGGGGCCGCCCGCTGGCCGAGGCTCTTCTGAGCCGGCATCCAAAGCTTAAAGTACTTTATCTCTCCGGCTATACTACCGACGCCGTCATCCGCCACGGTGTGCTGGAAGCCGAGACTGCTTTTCTCCACAAACCATTCACGCCGCGTGCCCTGTTGCAGAAGGTGCGGGAAGTACTCGATGGATAAGTATTGCGGCAGGCTGCATTCGCCGGCAGAGCTGCGGCCGGCACCGATCGCCCAAGCCGCGGAGCGCTTGTCTCACGGACCGAACTGAACGGGATTGGCAAAAAATAAAGTGTCCCGCCGCAACAGCTCGCAGTGTCGCCCAGTCACCGAAGAAGCTATGGACGGGACGATGGAAACCCTAAGTTGGCGATTCCTTCCTGTCAGCTCTCTCAGCCCGCATGAGCCGGCAGCGGTGCTATACCAACTCACCCAATCGGACCGGCTCCTGATACAGTGCCCGCGCCCCGAGTCGAGAAGACGCCCCCAAGGGCCGCGAGGCCCCCAGGGGCGTTACCGAAAGGGACGGAGAGATCAGAGGCTGCTTTGCAGCAGTCGCTCCTCATCGGAGCGCTGCGGGCTGCAAGAGGAAACCGGAACGGGGCCAGGGAACCGCCACATTTTCTCACCCGCTCGCCATAGACTGGCGGATATTCATCCGTGGCATCCATTCCTCGGAACTGCGCCCAGCGGTTTGGTCCTTGACTGGGCGCCTCTTTACTCTGCTCTTCCCCATGGACAATAGCGATCGGATCTACCCGTCATCTCCGGGTGCAGCCAACGCTGGGTCGCCGGCAAGCAGAAGTACTTATTACCGCTGAGGGTGCTGCGTAAACTGCTCCGTGGCAAGTTCCTGGCGGGGATGAAGCCCAGGGCGTTGGCCGCGCTGATAGCTCGCGATCGTTTACCGTGGTGACGAACAGGTTTCCGGATGCTGGATTGGTTGTTCGCTGCCCTGACCGATACGATGGTCAATCAAGTGTCTGGGGAGCAAGTCAACAACAACTAAATGACCGTGCGTAATCTTGCAGCAGACTCTTGTTGGGTGCCATGCTTTCGGGCCCAACCTACCGCTGGTGACTTCCAGGTGCCAAGGCCCGAAAGCATGGAGCAGTCGGCGAACTGCTCCCTGGCGTTGGGGAACGACGTGCTTTCGCGGCCCCGGCAGGTAGGCATGGATGGGTTCGGTCCCGGCGTGGGCCGCAAAAGCATGCCACCCAAGTTCAAGGACCTGCTGCTGATTCGTGCACGCTGATTTAGCGGCGCGTGGTTTTCTTGGTGGGCCATGATCGCTCCGGCGATCCTCCTGGTGCGCCTTGCCGGCTTGGATCTCGTCCAGAAGGCGCGTCAAGGCGGGCCGGTCCATGTTGGCCCCGGTGAAACCGCCATCGAGCCGTTCTCCTCTCATCCCTTGAGAAAATACACATTCCCCCAGTTCGACTCCACTACTTGCCCGCGCGCCCAGAAGTCGGTGACCGTCGTCGTTTGACCGTTGAGCAGTTCCTGCCAAGCGCCGTTCCTGGGGAACGGCACATCGACAGTCTGATTATTCTGCGAAAAATTCAAGACGATCATGAAGAACTCCGGTGCTTGTCCCGGCCCGTTGCCCCAGCGATGGTAGATCAGGATGCCCTTAGCCACGTCTATGCCATAACCTTGAGGGTCGGGCTGCGTCTGCCAGGACTGCCAGTTGTCGGGATAAAAGTTGTCCGAGCGCAAGGCAGGGTGGGCCAGGCGCATGGCAATCAGCTTGCTGAAAAGCCCGCCGAGTGCCGTGCCGATTTTGTCGCCCTGGAAATTCCAGCGCAGCCGGCGTGGGATCACGCGCCGGCCGCTGCCCTGGTCGTCCTCCATGATCCAGTAGTCCTCAGCAAACTCTTCACCGTTGGGCAGCAGAGGGCAGCCGGGAGACGTCAGCTGAGCGATGGCGTAAGGTTGCACTCGATACCATTCCATGGCGCCCTGGTTATCGCGCGCGCCTGCCTGCCAGGCGACTTGCGAGTGATCGTGATTGCTCAAATAAGTCGTGGCCACCTTGTCCGCATCCAGGCCGACATGCGTGTTGAGCGCCCCCGCAAGGCGCGCATCAATCGACCCCTGCCAGAGGTAATCGAAGGCTCGGCCATAGAGTTCGTTGTTCCAATAGCTGGTCGCTCCGATCTGGTTGGCAACGCCGGCGGCGCTGAGATCGAGGAACTCCATAGTGAGCGAAAAATTGGGGTCCGCTACGTGGCCTCGGATGTCGGCGATCAGTTGCGGCAAGCCGCGCTGGTCGCCCGGGGAGTAATAGTAAAGGGCGGCATCCAGGCGGATGCCGTCGATGCCGAAGTTGTCGATCCAATAGCAACAGACGTCGCGCACGTATTCTTGCACACAGCCATTGTGGTAGTCTCGATCGGGCAAGCCGGCGAACTGACCGGCGAACTGGCCTATGTAAGGGGAATCGTCCGGGTCCTGATAGAGCCAATAGTAGGGCAAGCCGAATGCCTCGTCGCCCACGAGGCTTGCCGCGCCGACATGGTTGTACACGCCGTCGAGGATCACGTGGATGCCGCGTCGGTGGCAGTCGGAGATCAGGCCCTTGAGCAAGGACAATTTCTCGGCCGGCGCGTCCAGATCGGCCACATAGTAGTATTCGACCGCGAAATCCTGGACCGGATTATAGCCCCAGCTATAACCGGGGTTTGACCAGGTAATCCAGGGCAGAAACTCGATGGCGTTGATGCCCAGTTGCTTTTGCAGATAGTCGAGACGATCCCGAACTGCGCGCACGGGCGCCTTCATTCCCCGGTATTGGTCGGTAAAATCATCGATGTTGAGTTCGTAAACCACCAGGTCGCGGAGATGCTTGCGGCCGCCGGCCACGGGAGGCACCACATTGTTCGCCGGCGCGCTGCCGCCGATGACGAACCCCGAGTTTTGATTGGCACTGCCTCCGTAGCGCGCACACGGATCGGGTACCTTGCGCGTCGTGCCGTTGGCGAAGGTCACGTAATACTTGTACTGATAAAAACCTTTCGGAATTGCCGCCGGAGTTTGATACGTCCACACCGAGCCCTTCGGGTGTGGCGTCTGCGTCAAGGCAGGACCGTTGGGCCAATCCCAGCTTTTCAGCCCAAGTGCCGGCATGAAGTCGCCGACCACGCGGATGCCGGTGATTTGCGGATTACCATAACTGGGCCGATTGGGCTGGGCCACGTACTGCGAGGGCGACTTGGTTCGATCCGGAAAGAAGAGCTTGAACAGCACCGCGCCCTTGTCGGGATCATCGCCAACCTGCCAGGCGCCGAAGTGCTCATCCATGTAAAAGCCGGCCATCGCTTGCTCCTCGGGTTAAATTTGGATCGGACAACAGCCTTTGCCAATCGTAGGCCAACCAGCCCCCCTCGGTCTTGGAAGTCCATGCGCATTGTCTTTGATAAGGAGATATTAGGGAATGATTAACTGCTGATCGTATTAATTTGGAGATGCAAGCAAGCGTCCGCGGCGTTGGGATGACATGTTGAACGAAGCTGAAGAGCATGCTGAAGATGACTTACCTGGCAAAAGTCGGGGCCGGCGGATCAGTTCAAGCCCCCCTCAATCGCCGGCGTTTCTCGGCTGGGGCTCCCTGCTCCAGCCATTCGATCGCGCCTTCCTCAGGGACGTCGGGGTTCACCCAAATAATCGCCCTCATTTCCTCGATGGCCACAGCGAGTTCCGCACAGTGGTGTCGTGCCTTCTCATCGAGGGAAGCGATGCGAGAATCCGTCGCCAGGGCTGCCTCAAGAAGATGGCAGTCTTTCAGCACAATCGCAAGGACATCTGAATCCTTGCATTCCACTTGGATCTTCTCGGAGATGATCGATGATGTGTGCACGACTCTCAACTTCTTCAGATTCAGCATGGAAACTCGCCATTGCAAAGCAAATGCAGAGGAATGCCTATCCCATTCAAGTCTGATGGGTTCGCTCCAAGCGATGCTGTGAGAGATAGAGCGAATCGCGATGAGGAAGTCCCGATAGCGAATGCCGGTAGGGTACTGCGACTCGTACCCACCGGCAACATGCGCAATCGATGCATCGACAACGAGGCAGCAGTGGGCGATAACTTTCTTGCTCATTTGGCGAAAAGTTTACTCTCGGCGGCATCCAGGTAGCCCTTCTGGGCCTGGAGGGTCACGTCGTCAAAGTCCTCGGGCCAATCGCCGAAGCGGCCGGCTTCGTCCAGGTGGCTGCTGTGAATGATTGTTTGGCCGCTCTCGTCACGCTGGAACCAGTGAAGCTTGACCAGATTGGGCTCGAGTTTTCCCTCCGCCACCAACGATTGCACCCCGAGAAGAAGCAACGAGCTGTGTGTTTCCGCGACTATGCGGACGCCACGCTTTGCGGCCGCGGCAAGGATTTGCGCCAGAGCAAACTGAGCGCGGGGGTGCAGATGTGTTTCCGGCTGCTCAACATAAACTAGCCTGGGTGATTTAACGGCATGAAGAGCCACAAGAACCGGTAGCACTTGTGAAACACCAACTCCAACGTCAGCGATGTTCACGCGGTCTCCCGGTCGGTCTGGGGCGACGTCAGGCAAGCGCCCCACATGCAGTTCAATTTGCACGTCATTAACCGGAGCTGCCGTCACTCCACCCGTCAATTTCAGCAGCTTCAAATCGGCGTTCACCTCTGCAAGGGTCTCTTCCTCATTAGCCATCCATTGGGAAACGATGCTCGCCGTGTAATTCTCAAACGTGCCAGAGTAATTGGTCCCAACGGCCGTTACAGGATAAGTTCGCTCGGGGTTGCCCCTCAGACCCGGCAAATGGATGATCTGAGGAACGATCGTTTCCCATGCGGCCCATCGGCGGCTGCCGGAAAAGGAGATGGCATTGCCAGGTCCTTTCGCAGCCAAGACTGGATTTAGAAAACAACGATCGGGCATAACTTGCCAATGGGGCGGCAGAAACCCTTGCGGCACGGTACGCGTGAATTCCATTCTCTGCGTAATCCCCGTCTTGAGGATGTCTGCCTCCGTCATTCCTGGCCAGAGAGTCGACTCTCCTTTCGGAGATGCGAGCTTCATTTGATCGACAATAAAGCCCATCCTATGCTCTTTCCGGAAGCGGAGTTGAAAACCGTCACCGGTCTCAAGGCGCATTCCGACCTCGAAGCTACCCGCGGACTGGCCGCCCTTGGTCTTGGATAACAATTGATCCGCAGAAGTGAATTTGACATTTGGGCCGTTCAGCAGGATTGGACCGGGGTCGTACGTGGCCTCCAGCGTCTGTTTCAGTAGCAGCAGCGGCTGCATCATACTAGACTTGCCCGAGCTGTTCGCACCCGCCAGGATCGTGAGGGGACGAATTTCGATGGGCTGTACTTCCACGATGGACTTAAACCCCTCTGTCCTTATCTCGGTGATAGCCGGGAGTACGCCTGTTATGGCAAGAGTTATGGTGGCCTTGGCCATCTCGAACCTCTTTTAGCACATTCCGCTGCTAGTGCAATGATTGGGCCACTTCTACAAGTTTATCGATACTGACGTTACTTATCGGCAATTTCTTGCAAATACTGCCTTCGGAGCGGTACTCACAACTTAGCTCGGACTGCCAGCGCTGACATCCCAGCGGTGATCTGAATGGAAAGCGCGGGTGCACCCGGGTTCGCTGCCCTCAGTCCCCTGCAATAAACCACTCCCCCAGCGCAGCCACCCCATGCCACTGAACAGCCGGCGCATCGACGAGCACGGCATTGTGCTGCTTCGGTCGTTTTGACAGAAAGTAGCCAAGATGCGGTTACTTGCCCGCACGAGGCTTCAGCCCTTCATACGGGGCCTTGGCCGGGTCGATATCGGCGAAGGGCAGACGGTCGGGCAGAACGCGCACGGCCGATGTCAGTTTCAGCGGTGTCGGCGCTCCGATGTCAAACGTCAGCTCGACGAAAAAGGCTGTCCAGCCCTTGGCCGGCTGATCGACTTTACCGATGTAGACGCTGTTTCCTTGGTCGTGTAATACAGAACTCTTGTAGGCCGTGCCGATCGATTCGACGCGGAAGTCCCGCGCGCTGGGATTGTGCGCTTGCCACAGGACGACTTGCTTGGGCTTGTCCGGCGTCTGCACGCGGATCGAGCCATCCGCTTCGAAGGTCCAGGAGTATCTGGGCCGTGACTTTCCCGTGAGAACCGTCCAATAGAAGGCGAGGGTGCTCTCGATGGCGTCCGTGTTCTCCAGGCTATGGTCGGCATTGGGCACGTAGCGAAGATACTTCTCCCCCTTCAGATCGTTGTAATAGAACTGCGACGAATCGGGGCAGAAGAGCTCGTCACCGGAAGCGTTGATGATGAACTTCGGCATCGTCACTCGATCCAGGTACGAATAAGGATCTTCGATGGCATACAGGTCCTTCAGCTTGGGAGCATGGGAGCGCTGCAGGATGTTGTGCTTCATGTAGTCGTCGAGCGACCGGGCGTAGAAGCCGTAGGCAGCAACATGATGCTGCATCGAAGCCGGGACGTTGACCACGTCAATCACGGTGGGAACGGCCGCCGCCACGCGCTTGTCCACGGCGGCCGTGCACCAGGTCGTCCAGCCGCGTTTCGAGTCACCGGCCACGACGAACCTATCGATTTTGACTCTGCCGCCCCGCGCGCTTGCGAGAAACGCCTGAATGCAGTCCATGGCGCGGACGGCGCTCTTGGTCATGGGCAGCCTGGCCGGCCAAGTCTCATCGCCCGTCTTCAGATACTGATCCCAGGTATAGCCGATGAGGTCGTCTTCCTTTCGGCTCACACCGTCGTTGTGAAAGATCAGGGGCTGATTGGGGACCATCTTCAGCTCGGCGACGACGCTGTTGGTCGCCTCGGCAATCCTGCGCACGAGCGGATCGACCGACGTCGGAGGCTTGTCTTTGTTGGTGCCGTTGGCGAGGAAGAGAAAGGCGGCATTCGACACCGGCTTGTCGGGCTTGATCACGGTCAACCAGTGTTGCCAAACCGTGCGATCGACGTCGTGGTTGGTCCGCCAGGTTTGCGATTTGAGGTCAATCGTGTATTGTGTGCGCGGGTTGCCTGCAGTTTCATGAACCACTTTCCACGAATACGTCGGGTCGGGCTTGGCGACGTAGCGATCAAGAGCGGTTTCGCCGGCCCGCAGCGCTTCCGTGAGGCAAAAGCAGATGACCAAGAGAAACGCCGGGCGAACGATCCTGCGTTGCAACATAGGTATCTCTCCCTGCACACCAGAGTCAACCCTCAGCGAACCATGCTAATGGCCAATACCATCGATTGTATCCCAACCTATGAGCCGATCGCGCGGTTCTAACTCCGCGTGTTTTCCGGCTCGTGAAGGTTTCTCGGATGCAAAAGCATGACAAGACTTCCCCTGGAAGGAAAGAGCGTGGCCACTTCGTTCCACCGGACGGTGGTACTGCACACCCCCGCTTGTCCTGTATGGCATCCTTTCCTTGCATGATTCTTTGTCGCAAAATACGCCCGCGTATGAATCGAGGGAAACCCGTCCTGTCGTCGGCATTTATCCTGTCAGCGGGTCGATTTTGGTGGGACAAACTTCGTTGACCGCGGTTCCTATTGTGCCTGGCTTGATCTAGAATCGAGTTATCGAGATCGCCGGCAAAATCATCTGCCGGTCCTGCTGGTGATCCGGGGTTTCGGCCAGCCAAGGGCGAAACCGGACACGACAACCTGGAGCATTGCAGTTCCGACCTCGGCATGGTATTTGGGCGCGGCTCCTGCCTCCGCGCGCTCGAGCAATCCAGGGCAACTTTATTGCGCGAACGCAACCGGCCCGTCCTGGGAGCGACGACGCCTGATTCTCACCGGCGCCGACGGGCCATGGTCGGATCTTGACGAAGTCAAAGCTCATCGCATTATGGGGATCAAGATGGTATGCGATGACCGAGTCGACAAAACCCTGCTGGCAGTCATGAGCGTGCGGATGCGTCCTATTTGCGTCCTATTTGCGTCCTATTCGTGCCCTGATGGAGCGAAACGATCGAGCATTGGAAGAAATCGTCGCCCGACTGAGCATCGAGCCGGAGGCTACCGGCATCTGGCAGCGGACTGCCGGTTAAGACCGTGGCTGAATTCGTCAATCGGGCCAACCTTGCTGGGCCATGACGTGCACCTGCGAAAAGCTAAGTTGGCACTACAGCGGCCTTGTTCAGAAACGCGCGTTGTCAATCAAGGACTTGCGTCACCAAAGAGGCGAACAATCGCCAAGAAACTCCTTCGAGTTGCGGAACTTGGGCGAAGAAGACTTGCTCGGCTGTTCCGAGCGATTTGCTTCGTCTTTCGGTCCCATGCACGATTAGATGAGCGTCGATTGCCCTGGGGTTCCAGTCAACGTGTCTTTGCCGCTGCCCACCATTCTCCAGAAGAGCCAGTCGTTCGCGGAACCCAGGGCAATCGTGTCGCCACTGCCGCCGTGGTGTTTTACGGTGGAAGAGTTGAGCTGGTAGCCGCCTGTGATGCCCGAGGACAACCCAGCAACCCGCTGCGCAAATGTGCCACCGTTAGTCGACCAGTAGTCTTCAATCGCCTGCAAAGCGGCCTGGTTGTTGTCGTAGGTCGTGCTGCCGGCGATGACGATGTCTTGGCCCGAGCCGCTCTGGATGGTTGCCTGCCCCGAGCCGCCAATAATCAAGTCATTCCCGGTCCCTTCTTCGAGCAGGATCCCCGAGCCCATGCCCACCAGTATGTCGTTGCCGTTGCCGCCGAAGACTTGCTTGAAGTTCTCGATCCCGCCCGTGCCGGTGGCGACACCGGTGCGCAGGTTGACGTAGAGGCCCGTGGAATAAGCTGAGTAGTCGAGCCGATTGCTGCCGCCGCCCCCGTCGATGGTGCCGGTAACACCCTGCTGGTCGCTGAACACGAAGTCGTTGGTTCCTGTGCCGCCCTTGAGGTTGGCGAATCCCGTGAAGGTGAACGCGCCGTTAATGTTGCCGGCGTTGTTGGCGGTGATGTTCCACGTGCTGGCCGTGTTGGCACCCCTCAGCGTATTGTTCCCACTCCCGCCCGTGACGCCGACCAGATTGATCGCCGCGCCGCCGACGCCGGTGGCCCTACTCGTCTGGAGATTGACACTGACGTTGGTGCTGTAGTTCTGATAGTTCAGAGTCCCTCCTCCCGTGCCGCCATTGATATTGCCGGTCACGCTCATGCCGGCACCGAAGACAAAGCTAGTCGGCTGACCGCCGCCGGTGAGGTTCTGGATCCTGATGAAGCTGGGGATGACGGAAGTGTTCAGATTGCCTGCATTGTTGGCGGTGATATTGAAGGTGTCGGCCAGGTTGGGCCCGACGATCATGTTCCTGCCGCTGCCGCCATCCAGTCTGCCCGTCAACGAGCCATTGCTGCCCACCGTGAACGTATCCGCACCCGCGCCGCCGGTCAGATTCCCGAAGCCCAAGAAGTTGAAGGAGTTGACCGTGCCACTGTTGGCGCCGCTGATGGCCCAGGCGTTGGTCGTGTTGGCGCCTATCAAAGTGTCCGAAGCCGTGGAAGTCTGGCCGAGCGCGGTCTCGATGTTGG